>NPIE01001009.1_pt2 | contig 124286 bp, 94 predicted proteins | sample 8637661 | NCBI WGS metagenome assembly NPIE01 (sample SAMN07420842, study PRJNA396082) | bioreactor metagenome | isolation source: sample BA12 brine-fed electro-methanogenic bioreactor BA | place: Japan: Kochi | collected 2016-12-09
AACATGCAGCAGGCGGCTCGCGTTAGCGAACGGGCGGCGTTCTTCTGCCTGGGCGAGTTGATCGAGTACGATCTGACCGCTAAGATCTTCAGCAACCCGACGAAGAAGCAGACCGAAGATTACGTCACCGGCCGATTCGGCTGATCGAATTGATTATTGATGATTGATGAGTGATTATTGACAATACACACGAGACGCGCATCTGCGGTATTCATCCATCATCAATTATCAATCATCAATTATCAATCATCAATACAAAAGGGAGTGGCTTTCATGCCGGTTCATCTGTTGCGCGATATCGAACGTCTGAAACGAGAGATCCTCACGCTGGGCACGATGGCGGAACTGGCGGTGCGCGAGGCAACGACCGCCATCGAGACCCGTGACGGCAGTCTTGCTCGACGGGTCATGGAGAACGACTATAAGCTCGATGAGATGGAGGTGCAGGTCGAGGAAAGCTGCCTGAAGACCCTGGCGCTGTATCAGCCGGTGGCGACGGACCTGCGCTTCATCGTCGCAGCCCTGAAGATCAACAACGACCTGGAACGCGTCGGCGACCTGGCGGTCAATGTTGCCGAGCGGGCGGCCTTCCTGGCGACGCAGCCGCCGATCGATGTTTCGTTCGATTTCGAGGCGATGGCCCGCAAGGCCCAGAGCATGCTCAAGAGGAGCCTCGATGCCCTGGTCAACCTGAATGCCGAACTGGCGCATGAAGTCTGTGCAGCCGACGACGAGGTCGATGAACTCAACCGCCAGATGTACCGGATCGTCAAGGACATGATCGGTGCCCAGCCACAGCACAGCGAATCACTGATCCACATGTTCTCTGCGGTCCGTCATCTCGAACGCATCGCCGACCATGCAACGAACATCGCCGAAGACGTGATCTACATGATCGAGGGCCAGATCATCCGCCACAAAGCGGAAGACTACCGACCCGGCGTCAAAGTCCGACGGTAGGAGCGGAACGCTGTTCGCGTGTACGGGACGAATGCTGGTTCGCCCCACAGGTTCAGTAGTCCTTCCACCCGCGCATCCACTCGGGCCAGTCGGAGGGCGTGACGCCGCCCGCTTTCGTCCAGGGCCCGGCGGTGTCGAACTGCCGATGCCACTTCAGCGTCCACAGCTCCTTGAGCCCGACCTTGCGAACCGAACCATCGAGGAACAGGCAGTTGACGGAGGCGTTGTGCCGGTTGATGCAACAGCGAGCCATGCTGTTCGAAGACCAGGCGGCATTCGGATGCTCGACCGGTGCATCGGTGTGCAGGGGCCACATGTCGAAGCGCAGTGCATCGACGAACAAGGGTACGTTGTCAGCATTGGGCACGGCATTGAAATCCCGCCAGCCCTCGCTGGCTCGCACCCCGCTTTCATAGGAGGCAAACTCCGGGACATGGACTGTGTATCCGTTGAGGCCATAACTACCCGCCAAGCCTTGTGGCCCGTAGTACAAGCCTGTGTAGATGCCCCAGGCAGAGAAGATCGACGGTCCGTCACTGCTCATCTTCCCATCTTCATCGATCAGGGGCTTATCGGCCTCTGGACATAGCCAGATCCGGGTTTTCTTGCGGTCCCTGTATTTGTCATCCAGACCATAGATCCAGTAGTAGCCAGAGAAACCCTCTCCGGTGAAGAACTTGCCGTCGTTGCTTTGGAGATAATCGTCGAAGACTGCGCTCCACTGGTGCAGGTTGTACTGGCAGAGGGCCTCGCGGGCGCGTCGACGTCCGGCCGGGCCGGTGGCCGACAGGCTGCACAGGACGACACCCGTCAGGACGAGCGCCGTGACCGCGTCACTTCGGCTGATGCTTCTGTGTCCAGTCATATCGGATTGGCCTCCGCGCGGAGTTCGATGCGATTCAGCGGGTGCGAACGGATACAGGGTCTGAATCAGGCTCGGGCTCGGGTTCCGGCGCCGGCTCCCCGATCGCATCGACCGACAGCGTCTGCACGGCGTTGTTGGCGTCGGTGATGAGCATGGAGTAATCCTGCGAATCGGTGACGAGCACGGTGCCGTCGGCGGTGACGATCGGATAGGCGGGCCAGCCTCCCGTCTGCCATCGACCGATCTGCTGACCGTCGGCATCGACCAGATAAACGTACCCATCGTCGCAGGCAGCGTACACGAAGCCGTTCGCATCGACGGTCAGCGTGAAGCCGCCGATGTCGCCCAGCTTCGTGGTCCATCGGATGCTACCGTTCGGATCGACCGCGCGAAGATACGGATCGTCGAGGCTGACATAGATCACCCCGTCGGGTCCGATGACCGGTTCCGACCACCCGTCGGCGTACGAGTCGAAGTCCATGGACGTCTTATCGATGACGGGGGTGTCGAGCAGATCGACCGACCAGAGGATGGTCCCGTCGCTGGCATCGACCGCGTAAAGGTGGCTGTCGTAGAGCAGCGTCTGGTAGATCGTCCCGTCGGGACCCACCACGGGAGAGACAAAGGGCCACCCGCCTGTCTTCCTGCTGCTGGGGTTGTCCGGATTCTCGGGATAGATCGCGAAGTCGCACGACCATTTGACGCTGCCGTCAGCGGGGTTCAGGGCGTAGAGCGTCGGATCGTAAAGACCCGCGATGTAGATCGTCCCGTCGGGGCCGATCGATGGAGATGCGAAGACGGCGCCCTGGGGGTTCGCGGACGCCTTTGTGGTGAAGGCCCATTTCTTGGCGCCGTCGGCGCTAAAGGCATGGAGACGCCCATCGGTCGATCCGAGGTAGACGTTGCTGTTCGGCGCCACGGCAGGGCTGGAATAGATCTCTCCGCCGATCGGATAGCTCCAGCCGGGTCGGCCGTTCGGGTCGATCGTGCGGAGCACGCCGTCCTTGCCTCCGACGAAGAGCCGACCGTTGGGACCGATGCTCGGCGCGCTGAGCAGAGGCGTGTTGACATCGATCGTCCACAGAACCTCGCCCGCCGCGTCGAGCGTGTAGAGCGTGCCGTCTTCACAGGCGACGTGGACCCTGCCTTCGGAGTCCACGCTCGCGCTGCTGAGCACGGCGCCGCCGACCGCCTGCGTCCAGCCTGGGCGGTTCTCGAGCAGACCCTCGTTGGGACTCAGCCCGCTTCGAGTGTAATCGCCTCCGAGCGAAGGCCACTGGGCGTCGCCCGAGACGGGCGGATCGTTCCCATCGGCGCCGAGCCGACCGGGCGGCAACGGACCGGTCAGCACCGGTTCGCTCACCATCAGGACCAGAGCCCCGGCGCATGCCAGAGCGATGGAGAATGCCTTTGTATTCATGGTCGGTTCCCCTTTCCCGCAACAGAACTCTCAGCCGCCTCCGATGGCGCTTCCAACAACGTTGAGGTCGCTAACTCCACTATTATAGGGCTATGGCAGGCCGATGGCGAGTCTCTGGGACGTCTCGATCATCCCCGCACCCGTGGCAATCGCCCCGATCGACGGCCTTATCTATCCTGATAGGTCCATTTCGCCAGTCCGTGTTACGCGGATTCTGCGGTTTTTTTCGCGGCGACCTGCCTGGGAGCGGACCATCCCGGCCCTGAACGCCATGGCTTTTTCGGACCCGAGCCCTCCGCTCGTGACAGGGCAGCGCAGGGGGCGTATATCCTCCACTTTAGCCTTGACGGGCGTGCGGGAATCCATTCTATTTATCACCACGGTGGCCAGGGATGGACTCGCTACGTCGGACAGATGGCCCGTCCAGATCCCCCACACCCTCTGCCATGGGATGAACCGGTAAGGATTCTTGAAGAATGGAAAGGATTGGGCAATGCGGAGTATGAGGCTTTCGAGCATTTTCGTGGTGCTGGTTCTATCGATGGGCCTGTCGCTGATCGGAGGCTGCGGCGGCACGGGCGACCTGCAACTTCAGAACGACATGCAGGCCCGGCGGATCGCCGAGTTGACCAGCGAACTCGAGGCGGCGCGCCTCGAACTGGATCAGCTCCGAAGGCAGCTTTCCGCTGCCGAGCAGACCGGTGGCGTGGAAGTCGACACGCTGCGCCAGCGGATCGCGGCGCTGGAAGAAGACCTGGCCAAGAAGGAAGAGCTGATCAAGTCGATGCAGGAGCGACTGATGGGCGTCTCCGCTCTGCCGGTCGAGCTGAACACGGCGCTGGAAGACTTCGCGGCCCAGAACGACATGGTCGAATACGATTCGGAGCGCGGCCTGGTGAAGTTCAAGAGCGATCTGCTCTTCGAGCTGGGCAGCGACCGGGTGACTGCGACCGCTGCCGAGACGGTCAAGACGCTGTGTGGCATCCTCAATACCGACGAGGCCAAGCAGTTCGATATCATCGTGGCGGGGCATACGGACGACGTTCCGATCCGAAGGCCCGACACGCTGGCGGCGCACCCCACGAATCGCCATCTGTCGTCGCACCGCGCCATCGCCGTGGTGAACGTGCTCGAAGGCTGCGGTCTCGAAGGCAAGCGGATGAGCACTCGCGGCTTCGGCGAGTTCCGCCCGATCGCCCCCAATGCGGCGGGCAACAAGGGCAACCCCGCCAACCGCCGGGTCGAAATCTACATCGTTCCCAGCGGAACGTAACCGGTAGGGGCGATGTCCCGATGCACATCGGGATCGCCCTTGTGCGAGTGGTTCCTGTGGATTATTCTGCCGTAGGGCAGGTCAAGCACCTGCCCTACGGCTTTTGCACTTCTGCTGCCACCCCGCCCGCTCCGAACACGTCGGTGATGGCATGATTCAGGCTCATCGTGTAGCCGACGCAGATCGAGTACGTGATCGCCCAGTGCAGTCGGAAGTAGTAGAGACACACGACCAGTAGCGCCGTCGTCACCACCATCGTCACGATCACCTGCCAGAGGCGAGCGGTCGTGTCGAGGATCAGTTCGGTGTCGAGCAGGCCCGCGCGGAACAGCAGCAGGGGGACCGCTGCGTTGAGAATGTTCCACGCCGGAAACACCATCAGCCAGCCGCGCGTCGTCCTCAGTACGATATATCCCGCGTACAGCCCGGTGCCGCCCGTCACCACCACCGCGAAGCACAGCATCAGCCACTTGACCGTGTCGGGTTTGGGCTTCGTATAGAAGATGCCCACGAGCGACAGCAACATCCCGAGACCCGCCAGCGGGATCAGCAGACCGAAGGGACCTGCCAGAGACCAGAGGACGCGGGACAAGGCGGGGTTGGCCCCATCCCATTGGGGCCCGGGCATTTTGAATGCCCCGAACAGCAACAGAAGAATGAACGCCGAACTGAGAGCAAATAACGTCAGACTGTCATAGTGCGGCAGCCAGGGCGACAGCGCCTGCCTGGCGACCCTTCGCCTGTCGAGAGGATGCCCGCTCGACCCTCTCGCCCCGTGCAATCGTCGGGCGATCTCACCGTCGCTCATCTCCCGCCAGTCTTCCTTCGCGGCGGATGTATCGCGCCGGCCATGCCTGGCCGCACGACCCCCCTCCGCAGGCGCCTCCGCCGGCCGGATGCGAATTTTGTGCCCACAGGCCGGACACCGAATCCGCGAACCAACCAGCCGGTCCTTCGCCCACAACTTCCTGCCGCAATACATGCACGAAAAATGAATCATTCGATCCTCATCCCAGGCTCGGCAGATGCATCGTCTTCGTTCCGCTCACATACAATCCACGCGAATCACAGTCCTCTTCTCCGCATCGAAAATGACTTGCGTAACAGTCCACCATGCGTCCAACAGGTACGTAAACCCGTCCTTGCTCGGCGTCCCGGGCAAGTCCGCCATGACCAGATTGCACAGAAGGAACTTTGTCCCATTATTGACGAAACCGCCATATTCACGGCTGTAGCAGCGAAGGTGAGCCAGGACATGCTCTCGAGCCACGTGGATACTGGTCGGAATCGCGGTGTTCTCCGTGAGATAGGATTTCAGTATCTGATCGAGCCCTTCGAGATCGGCCTCTGTCGGAATCCACGCGTCGTCGTATTCACTTGGTGAGAGGACCTCTTTGAGGGCGGCAGGATCGCGAATGATCACGGTATAGGGCTTGTTCCGGGCCAGTTCCGGATCGTTGGCATCTCCACCGAGCAGAGCGACCACATCGGCAAACCCTTTGTTCCAGGCACAGTCGAGCGCGGTGCGCCCATGGCGGTCCTTCTGGGTGGTATCGGCACCGTTGGCAATAAGAAGTTCCACCATTGACGTATGTCCGCAGCGGGCCGCAATGTGCAGCGGTGTGTCGCCATCTTCTGAGGCCAGGTTGATGTCAGCGCCATGGGAGATGAGTATCTTGGCGATCTCCGTGAAGCCCAGATATGCCGCATCATGCAGAGGCGTCCAGTCACCGTGGTCGCGTGCTTGGAGATTGGCGCCGCCGGCTACAAGAAACTCGACGACGTCCGCGTGTCCGCCTTCGACCGCCCGGTGAAGCGGCGTGTCCCCACGGGGTTCGTTCGGCTCAGGCGGAGTTTCCCCATAGATAGCGAAGAGTTCTTCGAACGCTGCCGAGTCCATCCGGGGCGGACGTAGATTGATATCTGCGCCGTTGGCGAGATGTTCTTTGACCTTATCCAGTCGGCCAATATACGCAGCGGTTTGGAGGCCGATTTTGGCACCCCGATGAATCAGGAAATCGACGACCTTCTTGTCCCCGTGCGAGATGGCCCGCTGCAAGGCGCTCTGCTCTGATTGACTGCCCGCATCGAGGTCGGCGCCGTGGTCGACGAGTGTCTTCGTGACCTCCAGATGTTTCGTCGCCAACTGGAGCGGGGTGTAACCGTACTCGTCGGTGGCGTTGACATCAGCGCCATTGGCGAGCAGATACTCCGTCATGTCCGCTTGTCCTTGCTGGGCGGCATAGTGCAGGGGTGTCCAGCTTCGGCTGTCTCGCAGGTTAACATCCGTGCCCTTGTCGAGCAGACGTTTTGCCGATTCGACATCGCCGAGGTAGGCGGCCAGGTGAAGATCGACTTCGGCGCCCGCTTTTGCGAGGACGGTTACGATGCCTTTGAAGTTCTTCTGCATGGCGTGGATGGCGGGGGTGCGGGCGAAACCGTCCGGCGCGTCCACGGCAGCGCCGCTGTCGAGCAGGAGTTGAACGAGACGCTTGTGTCCCATTTCGACGGCGGCATGCACGGGTGTGGCAGGCTCCTGGCGGGCTCGGACGTTGACGTCCGCTCCTTCAGCGATCAGGCATTGAGCGACGTCGTAGGATCCTTGTCTTGCGGCGCGGAGCAGGGGGGTGTCTCCTGCCCAAGCAGCGGCGTTGACCTCCGCTCCGCGCCGGATCAGCAGGCGCATCATCCCCACATCGTCTATCTCGACAGCGGCATGGAGGGGCGTCTCATCGTTGTGGCTTCGCGTACCGACTTGTGCGCCGGCGTTGATCAGAACCTTGGCCGCCTCTGCATTGCGCCCGCGCAGTGCGGCGTGCAGCGGGGTGAATCCCCATCGGTCCGCCAGGTCGATATCGGCGCCGTGGGCAATCAGTAGGTTGACGATCTGGGCGTTGGCTCCCGTAGCGGCTCTGAAGAGCGCCGTCTTGCCCGTCGTGTCCCTGGCGTCGAGTTGCGCTCCGCCTGCGATCAGCGCTCTGATCCGTTCGATGTCACCGTCTCCGACCGCTTCAAACAGGGCTTCGGTCCTGTCCTGGGGACTCTTCCGGCATCCGCTCGCCAGCAGCAACCCTGCCAGGACCGCATGGAACAGCACGCTTCGTCTCATCTCGCACAGACTCCCGGACGAATGTCGAAACACGTTCTTCCTGCCCGCCTGCCGAATCCTCCGCGGGACAAGACTGTACCTCCATTATATAAGGCATTTTCCGCGTCGGGCGTTACTTCTTTCTTCCGGTGTGGGAGAGGACGAAATCGACAATGGGGGTGGGGTCTTTGAGGCTATGGGGGTGGTGGCCGACGTTGGGTTTGTGGATGACCTGGATCGGGCCCTTGAGGGCCTTGTACCGCGTTTCGAGGATGGCGGTGTTCTCGGCGACGGGGACGACCTCGTCGGCGTCGCCCACCACGTGCAGCAGGGGGACGTGGGCCTTGGCCAGCGGTTCGAGATGATCGATGGGGTTGCACTTGGCGGTGAGCGCCTGCTCTTCGCTGAGACCATAGGCCTTCAGACACTGGGCCCAGTCGCTCGGGCTGCCCTGGCCGGTGCCTTTGCCGCCGGGCCAGCTCTTGATGTCGCAGACCGGCGCATCGGCGTAGATGCAACTGACCTTCCCCGGATTCCGCGCGGCCCAGTTATAGACGATCAGCCCGCCCCGGCTCATCCCTTCCAGAACGGGCTTCGATCCGAAACCACGCATATCGGTCAGGAACGCATAGAACTGGTCCCAGATCGCCACCGCCTTCGGCGCCCCGAACAGTCCGACTACGTCGATGTAGGCGACGTGGAAGCCTTGTTCGAGCAAAGCCACGTCGGTCTGCGGCTCGTGTCCGAAGAATCGCGCCCGCCAGATCCAGGGTGTGCCCGGCGCGACGCTCCTCGGCACGACAACGATGCAGGCGCGCTCGGCGTACGTGAAGTCGTATCGATCGTATGAGTGAAAATCCGACTTCTGCCCAGGAAACGGCGGAGCGTTCCCATCGACGTCCGCGCCAGAGGTTGCGACCGCCATCAGAATGATCGTCAGCACCATAGCTGAGCGGTGTTGAGACGTGAGCGTCTTCACAGCGGAATCTTCCTGGGAGTCCAACCCCGTTTTCATGCTGGCGGGTTCTCCATCCGAATCGGAATCTCGCGATGGACCGTGCGGATATGCAGATCCTGCTGCGGGAAGGCGATCTCGATCTTCGCCTCGCGGAAGGCATCGTCGATCGCGACGTTGATATCATGCCAGAGCGGAAGGTTGTTCTCGATCCCTGAGTAGCACACGCGAAGCTCGAAATCGAGACTGCTGTTGCCGAACCCCTTGAACAGCACGATCGGCTCGGGCACCTTCACCACCAGCGGATTGTTGTGGGCGATCTCATACAGCAGTTTCTCGGCCTTGCGAATATCGGAACCATAGGCGATCCCGACGGGAAAATCGCGGCGCAGAATGCTGTCCGACAGCGTCCAGTTGATCAGCCGGCCCGTGATGAATTCTTTGTTGGGCACGATCAGCTCGCGCTGGTCCCACTTGCGGATCGTCGTGGCGCGAATACGAATCATCGTGACCCGCCCCGTGACGTCGCCGACGGTCACGATGTCGTCGACGCGGATCGGCTGCTCGAACAGCATGATCAGACCGCTGATGAAGTTCGCGAAGATCTCTTGTAACCCGAAACCGAGACCCACCGTCATCGCCGCGATGAGCCACTGCACCTTGGACCAGCCGATGCCGATCTCGGTAAAGGCCAGGACGATGCCGACGATGACCAGGATGTACCGGCAGATGGTGATGATCGCGAAGCGAACGCCACGGTCCAGCGGCAGGTGCCTGAGGATGACGATCTCGAGCAGGCCCGGCACATTTCGCGCGATCATCACCGTCAACACGACCACGACCAGGGCGGTGAACACCGCGCCGAGGGTGATGATCTCCTCCGGGCCGGCTTCGTAAAGCTGGCTGGTCCCCAGTTTGGCCATCGCCGGCAGTACGTCTCGCCAGATGTACCAGGCGCCGACGACGAGAACGATCGTGATGACCGCCGCGATGAGCCGTCGGGTCTGCTGGGACATTTCGAAGATCGTCTGCTCGGGCTTGATCTTGTTCTCGGGCGTTTCGCCGGTCTTCAGCGGCATCGAGGGGACGGGTGTCTGCGGCGGTTTCTGTTCCGCTGCCGCCTGACGCTTCTGCCGCTCCAGCAGCGCGAGTCTGCGCTGGGCGACCATCAGCCCGCGAACGAAGATCGCCTGAATCAGGATCGCCGTCAGGATCAGCCCGATGGAGTACATCAGCTTCTCGTTGAGATGGCGCGCGCCGTAGAGATAGCCCATGCCCGCCAGGATGGCAAACGACAGGGGAACCAACAGACACGCGGGATACCAGACGAAGCGCAGCCGATCGAACCAACCTCCCTGCCGCTGTTTCAGGTACGTCTCGATCAGGGGCGACGACGGACGCAGCACCAGCAGCAGGAATACCGTGGGACCCATGAGCCCCGTGATGAAGAAGATGCGCCCGGCTGCGTCGTACCATAGCTCGTCGGTTTGCTGTACCCGCAGCACTTCGAAGATGAATGCGATCGGGATGATCAACAGGAGGAACCACCGCAGGTGGCGCCGCAGAAACGCCAGGGGCTCTTCACGCAGTCGGAAATGATCCTGCCCCAGACCGTGAGGTATCGCCAGATGGCGCAGAAAGCTCAGCACGAAGACCACCGATGCCAGTCGCCACAAGCCCGCCGCTACGGCGCGAGTGAAATCACTGCCTGCCACTTCGGACAAGCGCCAGTGGGCCAGCAGCAGAAACGCAGGCCAGGTGGCTGCCAGCAGCACCGTCAGCACCAGTGCTTCGATCGTCAGCAGAAAGCGATCCGTCTGGACCTGACGGACCTTTTCGCCGGTGATCTCGATCCGTCGATGGATTTTCCGATGAAAGACCACCGCCGCAACCACCAGCGCGACGAGGAGAACATAGACCAGCGGATTGGCCGTCAGATCGGTCAGGACCGCGCGTGCGGTGCTCTGCCAGTTGGCCCAGGACACCAGCCAGAGAAGGGCTCTGGCGGTCAGCCCAATGTCGGACAAGCCCGGCGTGCGACTGCTTTTGACCCACAGCACGTTGGCGTCGATGAAATCCGCGAACTCTTCCGTAGTCGTGACCAGCGACTGTTCATTGGTATCGAGTTGGGTCAGGCGGGTGGCATAGTCCCACGACAGATCGGAGACGGCGCGCAACAGCTTGCGCTGGCTTTCGTAGGCTTCGGTCGCCTCCTTCACGACCGCTTCGCGCTGCGCGTCGCTTAGAGACGGCCCCAGACTGGCTTCCAACTCCGCCAACTCGTCGCTGAGATCGCTCAACTGCGACCATTGCTTCTCGTAGGCCATCGCCGCAAGCTGGGCCGAGACGATTTCGGCCGGACGGTCTCGCATCCGCTGTTCGCTGGCGCTGATATCGGGCAGCTTGTCGCGTTTGCCCAGCAGGAGGATGCCCATCGAGTCGGTGACCCGCCCGGCCGTTTCGATCTGGGCGAGAACCTCGTCGAAGTCCTTCCGCACCGCCGCCAGTCTGGCGTCGATCGATTCGGCGTACCTCGTGACGCTCTGTATCCTCGAGACGAGTTCTGCCTGCTGGTGGGCCAGTTCCGCGTTCTCCTGTACGATCGGCTGGATCTCGGGGCGAGCCGATTTGGTCTCCTGCTGGGCGCGGAGTGCTTCGGTCTTGGCCGCCTGGGCGGCCTGCTGCCGCAGGGCGGTGACTTTCTCCTGCCAGAAGTCCACGCGCTTCTGCACGGCCACCACCTGCCGCGCCGCCTGGTCGCGTCGGGCCGCCAGTAGATCGTTCGTCGCATCGTACCGCAGAAGTTCCTTGCTGTTGGCGTCGAGCCGATTCCGGAGGGCCTTCCGCTCGGCCAGCAGGGCCAGGCGATTGGCCCGCTCGGCCTCCGTCTCCGTCTCCGGTGTCCCGACGGCGTCCAGCGCCTTCTGAATCTCGTCGAGTCGCTGTGCCGCGACCTTCGATTCCTCCGGGATCTTCGTCCTTCGCTCGGCACGCTTGCGGGGCTCGTCCTCGAGGTCTGCTGCCTTTCTCTTGGCCTCATCGAGTGCGGTGGCTGCTTGTGCCAGATTCTGCTCGGCCTGGGCCAGCGTGAGGTCCGCAGGCACCTCCGGCGCCGTCGCCGTCGTGGGCTGAGCCAGTGCCTTGGTGATTTCCTCCAGGGCTGCCGGAGCGTTCTTGATCGCCTGCGTGTATTGCCGGTCTTTCTCCGCCAATTCCTCGGCCAGCTTCAACTGGGCCAAAGCCCGGTCGTATGTCTCGAGCAGCTTGGCCTTGGCGTCGTCGGCCAGGTCCTGGGATTCTGCGACCTGCTTCCTGCGGTTCTGAATCGCGTCGGCCGTTACTTCCGGCGCAGCGAGGATGCTGTCGCCCGCTGTCGGCGCGGCGCCGCCGACGACGTTCGGTTCGCTCACTTCGTTCGGACCGGCCGGCGCCGCCTGGGTTGTCTGCCCGATTGCCAGCGGGGAACCCGCCGCCAGCACGAATGCCGCCTGCAGGATCATCCATCGATATGCGCTTCTGAACCTGCCTGGTTTCGAGATGACCATGAAAATCTCCGAGACCGCCCCCAGGATGCAGCACCTCCCTGACGCGTCCGGCATCCCCGATGGAGTTCTGTTGCTCTGCGTCTTGAGTGGCTGTCAGTGTACTTGGCGGCCATGCGAATGGACAGCAAAAAGCGCGTGCATCGGGCCGCTGGAATCCCGGAATTCGGGCGTGGCGACTTTCTGTCGAATCCGGGAGCAGGGTCGCAGCAGCCAAAGAATGGGGCATCCGAATGCGTGGGCTGGGAATGGAAGAGACTCCGTTGACATGATCGAGTACATAGAATATAGTATGTGTGTATGTATGTGTATGCATATCCAAGGGGGTTCAGGTTATGGCGACGAAGACGATCAGTATCGATCTGGAAGCATACGACCGGCTGAAATCGGTGCAGCGAGAACACGAATCGTTCAGTCAGGTCATCAAGAGAGTGGTGGGAAGACCGCTCGATGTGGAAGGCTTCCTCCGAACGATTGGCGATCGGTCCATCAGCAATGAAGCAGAGGTTGCCATCGAATCGCACATCGAGAAGCGGCACGAGCCTGCTGAGCGGAATCGATGATGGCATGCCTGGATACCACCATCCTGATCGATCTTATCGGAAGCAACATGAAGCGAAGGGAACAGGCCGTCCGGAAAGTAACAGAACTTGCCAAGAAAGGTCAAACGCTCACCACGACCCGATTCAACGTTGCGGAACTCTACGTCGGTCTGGCACGATCCAGCCATCCCGAGAAGGACGAGGCCACCATCCGTACGCTGCTGGGCGAGTTCGAGATTCTCGAACTCACGGACGCAGCCGCGCGTGTCTTCGGCTCGGTGACCGGCTTTCTCCAGCGGATTGGCAAGCCCGCCGGGGATGTGGACGTGCTGATTGCCGCCACCGCCATGGTCCACAGCCATATCCTGGTCACGCGCAACGCCAGGCACTTCAGGCACATTCCCCGCCTGGTCGCGGAGGGCTACTGACCGCTGCCGATTGCTCCCGGCCTCCCGTATCCGTCAGTTTGCGAACTCCTTGTACAGGCTAGCCAAGGTTTCGCGCGGGGGTGTCTGGCCTCGGGTGATCCACAGGCGATAGCGGAGGGTCAGCGTTTCACCCTTGGACACAGTGGCCTGGGGAAAGGCGCCGAAGCGGGCGTAATCGCGGTAGGCCGAATGAACCGTTCCCTTGGGGTTGTCTGGATGGTTCATGTGCGCCACGGTGCAGTCGTTGCCGCCCAGGCCATAGGTCACCGCCACCCAGGGCAGATCCTGGTCCTTACGGGGATCAATGCCTTCCTCATGGAAAAGATACCTGGCCTTGACGTCCTCACCACCGGCGGCGACGTCGTTGTGGGCGCGGTATTGAATGCCCGCGTGCTCGGGATCGCCATCGAGTTCGACGTCGCCCTGCACTGCCTTCAGCTCCGAGACAAAATCGAGGCACACCAAGGCGGGAGCCTGTAAGGGCCGGGCGGTGATGATCCGTCGCTCCACCAGGATCGGCTCCCCATCCGGGTCGTTCCAGTGGACCAGGGAGACGAACCGGGCAGTGCCTGGCTCCACCGTCTTCTCGTCGAAACGCTGGTGCACCTGGCTGACATTCGGCATGTGCCAGAGGTCGTACCGCTTGCCGTCGCAGCGGAGCCTGTTCCAGCCAATGAACAGCCCGCGATGATGCGGATAGAGGATCTTGTCCGCGAGGTACTCACTCTCGCCATCGGGCCCGTTGGTCAACCGCTGATCGCCATCGTAGACGTGCAGAAACGGCTTATAGGTCTCGAACCGTCTCTGCGGCGTCGACGGATCGAAATCGATCATGTACCGCAGCAGCGGGGTCCCGTCGAGCAGGACATCCAGGGATTCCTTGCCGTTCTCCCGAAAGGACATTGTCCCCGCATCCAATGGGGCGATCCAGATGTTGCGGAAGGCGACGGCGTTGCCGTGATCCTGGAGTCGGATCGGGCGGGCGTCGGGGCCCTCCTGCATGCCGGCGCCGGTCTTGTTGGGGATCTCGACGTCGTCGTGGACGAGCACGCCATTGTGATAGACGGTGATACGGGCGTTCTCAACCTTCTCGCTGCCGTCGAAGCGGGCGGCACGGAAGCGAATGTCGTAGCTCTGCCATTGCTCCGGCTTTTTACAGACATTCTCATCCGGCGCTTTGAACTTGTAGATGCCGGCGCAGTCGTTGTGCTTCGATTCCAGGCCATAGGAATCCAGGATCTGGAGTTCATAGCGCTGTTGGATATAGACCCCGCTGTTGCCCCGCGCCTGGCCCCTCACATCGTCGGGAAGCTGGGGAACGTTGAACTCGAGGTGCAGGGCAAAGTCCCTGACAGGTTGCTTCGTGATGATGCTGCCGCTGCCCGGGGCGATCTGCATCGCGCCGTCGGTCAGCTCCCATTTGAGCTCGCCCCCGCCTTCGCGCTGCCACTGCGAGAAATCGGTGCCATCGAAGAGGACCGTCGCGTTGGCGGGTTTGGCGAACTGAGCGTCGACCTGGGGCGGGTTGGCATAATCGTTCCAGATCCGCTCGGCTACCGGCACCTGGACCTCGCCCTCATGGACGTACATGCGGTAGCGGAAGACGTGGTCCTCGCCCGGCTTCATCTCCCACTCGCCCGCCTGGGAGGGGCAGAAATTGAAGAAGATGTTGTTCTGAAACTCGGGCCAGATCCGCATCGGCTCGGGGTGCTCGAAGTTCGCGGGGTGGCTATAGAACGTGATGCCCTCCCACTGGTCGATCTTGCCCGAGGCGTCGCACCAGCGGGCGCGGCTGGCGTGGCCATCCTTGCGGGTCTTGCCCTCGCTGGTCAGATAGGCGGCGGTGTCGCCCTTCCACTGGCGTGCGCCGCGATAGCCGAAGCCGCCGTAGCGGTATTCTTCCTGGATCAGCGGCTCATCCGCCACGCAGCGCTGGGTCGATTTGAAATCGATCAGCCAGTAGCCCTCGTCGGGCCCGCCCACGTTGTAGGCTCGCACGTCCCAGACCTCTTTGAGGATCACCTGCTCGCCCTTGCTGGTCTGGCGGGCGATGTGCTCCTGCTCGACCTGGAAGGCACCGTAGACGGGACCGTCGGTCGTCGAGAGGTAATCGGCGAAGCGGACGGTGCCGGTGCCGTCGCCCACGTTCCAGAAATCGACCATCTTGCCCTCGTAGCGCGTGTGCGTCCAGGGCATCCAGAGACCCATGTGGTGGAAATGGTCCGGCGGGTGGATGTCGGTCATCACCGTGCCGGCGGGCGACCACAGCGGATGGATGAACCCGCTGCGGGCATAGAGCTTGCGTTTGGCGTCGGGCATGCGTCCCAGGTCGTCGGGCAGCGGCACGACCGCGTGATGGTAGCGCAGGATCTCGGCGCCGCCCATTTTCAGATCCAGAGCCTTGTCGCCCTTGACCGCCTTGACCATGCCGTCGGTGGCGGGTTTGCCTCGGGTCAGTTCGAAGGTCCGGCTCTGCCCTGCTTCGGTCTTGCCACTGAGGATCCACCACAGCTTCGGGGTCGGCCCGGCCTCCACCTGGGCAGGCACGGGCGTCCGCTGCGAACCCTTGATCTCTTCGAGGCGCAACGAGGAGGTGTCGGTTAGTCCGACCAGAGAGGCCGAGACGGGGGTATCGATGCGGGCGTGCTCCCCGGCGTGGACGGTAAAGGTCGCCAAAGGCTCGGCGGTCGCTGTCCCGGGCAAGGCGCACAGGAAGGCCACGAGAGAGAGGATGGCGAATCTGGGCAACAGGCGTGTCTGCATGGCGATGCTCCTTTCTTTACTAAGCCGATGTGCGGCCCGATGTCTCGCAGCCGCGAGGGAGCAGATTCTACCACGCAGCCCCGTGCCAGACAAGGGCCGCACCGGGGTTTTGGATCCGGCGGGCGCGGCAGACAAATGCTGCCGGATTCGGGCTGTGCCTTCTGATCGCCACTCTGGGGATTGATCTACCCTCGGTTTGTCATCTCGACCGGAGCGAAGCGAAGTGGAGAGATCTGGCCCGGGGCAAGTCAGTCCGCTGGCCGGTGTTGCGCCCTTGGAACGGTTGACCGATCACGGTATGCCAGGTACCGCCGCGAAACGCAGAGAATAGCCTTTTCGATGCCAGATTCCTCTATTCCGCTCCGCTCCAGTCGGAATGACAATGCGCATGCACCTGACAGGAGTGCCGGCGTAATCCGACTGCACCCGATTCAGCGTCACGGTCCATCTGATCTCTCACGACAAGACAACCCAACTCTCTTCTCTCGAAAGAGAGAGGTACTTCTTCTCATTCTTTTCATTCTTCTCATTCTTGTTAGTGGTCGCTTGATGGTCGCTTGATGGCCGCTCGATGGCCGCTCGATGGCCGCATCCCGACGTTCCGTGTTGCAACTCTATATTCCGCAGAGAGTTACGATGAGCAAGCGTTAGCCTTTGACGCAGATGAGGGGTTCGAGGCGGGCGACCCTCCTGGCCAGGCCGGCCTTTTCGGTGGCGTCGACGACGACGGCGACGTCCTTGTAGGCGCCGGGGGCCTCTTCGGCGACGCCGCGAAGCGAGGCGCCCTTGATCACGATGCCCTTCTGGGCGAGGTGCATCACGACGTCTTTGCCATGCCAGCGCTTGGTGGCCTGCTTGCGGCTCATCGCCCGACCGGCTCCATGGCAACAGGAGCCAAACGAAAGGTCCATCCCGGTCCGCGTGCCCGCTAGGATATAGGAAGCGGTGCCCATGGTCCCTCCGATGAGGACGGGCTGACCCGTCTGTTGGAGATCGGCGGGCAGGGCCGGGTGGCCCGGTCCGAACGCCCGCGTGGCGCCCTTGCGATGGACGTGGAGCTTTCGGGGTTTGCCATCGACGAGATGCTCCTCGACCTTGCAAGTATTATGCGAGACGTCATAGAGCAGTTTGACCTCGGCGTTGGGCAGCACGTCCGAGAAAACCTGGCGTACCAGATGCGTCAGGACCTGCCGATTGGCGACGGCGCAGTTGACGCCCGCGTTCATGGCGCCGAAATACTGCCTGCCGAGGTCGGAATGGATCGGTGCACAAGCCAGTTCTTTCTCGGGCAGCTCGATGCCCTCGTTCTTGGCGGCCTTGACCATGCGAGGCAGGAAATCGGTCGCCACTTGGTGGCCCAGGCCACGCGAACCACAGTGGATGCTGACGACGATGCTGTTGAGCGACAAGCCAAAGGCCTCTGCGATCGTGTCGTCGTATAGCGCCGAGACACGTTGGACTTCGAGATAGTGGTTGCCCGAACCCAGGGTGCCGACCTGGTCCTTCTGCCGCTGCTTGGCGTGGTCGGAGACGTATCGCGGCTCGGCGCCCGCTATGCGCCCATCTTCTTCGATATGGGCGAGGTCGTCCTGGGTGCCGTAGCCCTGCTCGACCGCCCATTGGGCGCCGCCTCGCAGCATGTCGTCCATCTCGCCTGCCGACAGCTCGATCTTACCCCGGCTGCCGACGCCGACGGGGATGCGCCTGGCCAGCATGGTCGCCAGGGAGTCCTTGACCTGCTCGACGTCGTCGTAGCTGAGCCCGGTGGTTAGGGCGCGAACGCCACAGGCGATGTCGAAGCCGACGCCGCCGGCGGAGATCACCCCGCCTTGATCGGCGTCGAATCCCGCTACTCCGCCGATGGGAAAGCCATACCCCCAGTGCGCATCGGGCATGGCATACGACGCCTGCACTACGCCGGGCAGGGCCGCCACGTGCGCTGCCTGGGCGTAGACCTGCTCGTCCATGGCATCGATGAGGGGTTTGTCCGCGTAGATGACAACGGGAACCTGCATCGACCCGAACGGCGCGATGGACCAGGCACAGTCGTCGGTGCGTTTGAGCTTCTCGGCGTACATGAGTGCCCTCCGTGATCAAGTTCGAAATCCGTATATCGAAACGCCAAACAAGATCGAATGACCGAAACCCTAATGCTCGAACCGCGCCTGGCGCCTTCGAGCGGGCGCGAGCCGTTTTGGGATTTCGGACCTGGCGTATTCGAACTTGTTTCAGATTTCGGATTTCGTGCTTGCTTCTACACGTCCACGATGCACTGGGCCATCCACGTGCCCTCGGCATCGCGTGCGACCTTCAGATCGGCATAGGTGGCTGCCTTGACTTCGACCGCGGGCTCGTGCCTGGCGACGTCCACCTGCTGGCCCCAGGCGGTGGCGCGGATACCCTGCTCGGTGGGCTCGACCTCGAACCGACTGAACAGCATGTTCCGCGTGCCCATTTCGTAGAGCAATCCGCTGAGCCAGTACCAGAACAGCATCTCGTCGTCGTCATCGTCGCAGACGATCTCGACAGGCTCGCGAGGCTCGACTTTCTCGAGATCTACGATGATGGCAGTCATCGCCAGCGCCGCCTGGGCGAACGCTTCTTCCCGGGTGCGACCGAAGCCGCGAATGCCCATGTCCGCCGGATGCGGATAGTGCTCCCAACGGGGCTCGCCCATAACAGACCTCCACCAGCGCCGCGCTTCGCTGTTGCGCGACGCTGCGCCTTCGGGCCATGGAAGGATAGCGAACCGAGCTCCAAGGCTTCGATCCCCTGTCCTTCCGTCCATCCTCATGCTACGCGTACCGCGAGGTCCGGATCGTGCTCCATTGCCTTACCGGGCGACCGCGACGGACGACCAGCCCGTTTCGTTGTGCCCTGGCGAGGTGTCTCTGGCCTTGACGCGGAAGCGGTGGCCCTGGCCGGAGCGTCCGACCAGGACGGAGTACTCAGGCGAACTCTGCCATCCGCTGCTGAACGCCGATTCGGTCGTACATTGAAAGAAGTACTCCACATCGGCATTCTCATCGATCGCTTCGACGGCGGTCATCTCGACGTAGTAGTTCAGAGCCCCGCCCCGGTTCACCTCGTCGGGCTCGGACTCCCATTCCATCGGGTCGGGCGTGGGCGGCTGAAGGTCGGCGGTTGTCGAGAGCGAATAAAGGGTTGTATTCTGGTCGGGCGACTTGTCCCTGGCGCGAACGCGGAAGGTGTAGTGGTCGTGCGGCAGAGAGCTGACCTCATAGACCCGGCTGTCCTGCCAATTGCTGCTGTAGGCGGGGTGTGAGGTGCAGTCGAACTGGTATTCGACGCCGCTCGGATCCGTTGCCTCGGTGGCCACCATGCGAATCGAGTTCGGACCCGATCCGTACGGTTCGGTCTCCCACGTCATCGGACTCGGTGCCGGCGGCTCGGTGTCAGCGGCCAGGGTGGAGGTCCGGGTATTCTCAGACCAGTCCGTCTCCAGTTGGTTGCCCTGGTTTCTCGCTTTGACGCGGTACCAGTAGCTTCTCATCGGCTCAAGTCCCGTCTGCTCCCATCGGGGCTCCTCACCCGCCTCGAAGCGGACCCATCCGCTATTGAACTCGGGGTTCTGCGAGTTTTCGAAATAGTACTCGACGCCGGTGCCGTCGGTCGAGGCAGCGGTGGTCGCTGCCATCGCGATCGAGTAGGGGCCAGTACCGTACGGCGCGGTCGCCCAGGTCATCGGGTTGGGCAGCGGAGGTGTGGGCGTCGGCAGCCCCGACTTCCAGGCGTCCGCAAAGGTGGCGAAGTCGAAGAAATCCACGATGCCGTCGCGGTTGATATCCTCGGCCAGCGGACCTTCATCGCGGAGCCACATCGCCATCAGCAGGGCCAGATCGTCGGGCTCGATCTGCCCATCGTGGTTCAGGTCGGCGGGATGCCCGACCTCCGAAAGCGACATGCTCGCCTGGGCGGTGTTGCCGTAGGCGCCGACGTTCACCTGCCTGCCATGGGGCCACAGTTCGGCCGACCACTGCGAGGCGGGGCTGCCGGCGTCGACGCATCGACTCGTCTCGCTGTCGACGACCCACTGCCGCGCCGTCGGGTCCCAACGACCGACCTGCGATTGCAGGTGATAGTCACCATCGATCCAGGTGTCGTCGTCGGTTGCAGCGGTGCCGCCATCCTCCCAGCGGCCCTCGGCGGCAAAGAGCGGATTGGCGACGAAATCCCCAACGCCCTGACTGGCGTCGCCTCCGAAGTTGCCTCCGGCGTTCATCCAGAAGGCGTTGTAGGAGTTCATGGCGACGCCATAGATGCCGGCGGTGGTCGAGGCTTCATTGTACGCGATGATGTTGTTCTGAACGGTTCCGGGACAGCGGCTGATCGCGCCGCCATACGTGCCGGCGAGGTTGCCCACGATCGTGTTGTTGCAGATCAGTTGCATGCAGCCGTACAGGCCGCCGCCTTCGCCATCGGTGCGGTTGCCGGCGATGACATTGTTCTCGATCCACCCGTTGCAGGCGTAGAGACCACCACCGTCGGGAGCCGCGTAGTTGCCGACGATTGTATTGCCGACGATCTCGCCATCGCAGAAGTACAGCCCCCCCGCGTCGGCGTTATAGGAGATCACGTTGTCTCGGATCGAGCCATTGCAGTAGGCGACACCGGCGGTATTGCGCGTGATGATATTACCGGTGATCGGTCCGCTGCACGCGAAGATGCCCTCGGCGCCGTTGTCGACGATGGTGTTGCCCACGATCGTCGGCGCCGCCTCGCTCTGACCGGCAATCCCCGCGTCTTCGCAGTCGCGTATGACGTTCTTTGAGATCGTCGGGGCCGACCCGACGCAGACGATGCCGCGACCGGTGATGGTCAGGCCCTCCAGGACGGACCCGCCGCCTTCGCCGAAGTCGAAGGTGACCCCGGCGCCCGACGGCGCCGCGATAATCGTGCCCTGCACCGTCCGCGGATCGTTGGGATCGTCGCTGCGAACGGTCACGCGGCGTCCGTTGAAGACGACCCGCTCGGCGTACGTGCCGGGCCTGACCACGATCACGTCGCCATCCTGCGACTGGTCGATGGCCTGCTGAATCGTCGTGTAATCGGCGGGGCCGTTGTCATCGACGGTAATCGTAGCCCCCAGGCAGGGGATACTCAGAGCCGAGGCCATCAGCAACACGATGAGTCTGTTCATATCCAAATCCTTCCTCCTGCGAATCTTATCTCGACGAGAATTCATGATAGCAGAAATCCTCTTCTCATTCAAGTCCCGGCGCCGCGGGTTCGAGGGTCCCGGAATCCGTCAGCAGAGAGTAGGTCTGTGGGTATTGGGGCACCACCGCAGCCGATACGACGATCCGCCAGATGCCGTCGGCAGGGGTCTCGACGTAGACCTGCTCGACATTGTTGGTATGGTCCTCGCGATCGCGGAGGGCCGGTTCCCTGGGCACGTCGGGGTCGAGCGTCCAGGGAAAGACCCGCCGACCCGTCGGGTCAGTGACCACGAGGTCCAGGTCGTTGACCAGAGCCAGAGCCGCCAGCGGATCGGCGGCGACATCGTCCCAGATCAGCGTCAGTTTTAAGGCGCTCTGTTCGGGCGGAACGTGCAGCCGATACTCCTTCTGCTGACCCGGATCGACGATTCGGTCCTCCACGATCCTCTCGTCGAGGGTGTCGGCGCGGATCAGGTCGACCGCCCCTTTGGCGTCGAGCGATCCGTATCCCGAGGCGTAGTCGGGACCGGGGGTGTTGATATCCACTGCGGTCTGGATCAGAATGCCTTTGAGTGTCGAAGGCAGTGGATCGGTTTCGTGGATCGCCCGCCAATCCTCCAGCAGCAGCGCCAGCGTTCCCGAGACCGACGGGACCGCGAGCGAAGTGCCGCAGCCGGAACCATAGCGATTGCCGGGCAGGGTCGACCAGATGCCCCAGCCCTTGCGGGCCTCGCAACCGGGGCTCATCAGATCGGGTTTGAGCCTACCGTCAGCGGTCGGGCCCTTGTTGCTCCAGGACCAGATCGAGCCATCGTCGGAATTCGTGGCGCCGACGGTGATGACGTTCTTGCCGACGGCGGTCGAGGCGATGGTGGCCCAGGCGCCCTCATTCCCGGCGGCACAGACGACGGAGACAGGTTTGCCCAGCCCACCCCGCACGATATCGTCCAGCGAGGCAGAGTAATCCTTGTAGGCATGCCACTCGACCTTTCCCCACGAGTTGTTGGCGATGTCGATGCCATAGAGGCCGATGGCCTGCTCGTATTGCTCTCGAAGTTCGGCGGTGTTGTCCCAGGCGCGAAACGAGACCAGCGTCGCAGACGGCGCCATGCCCCTGTATCGCCGACTGGGCAACAGACTGCCGTCGCCCAGGATCGTGCCGGCCACCAGCGTGGCGTGGTCGCCCGCCTTGCCCTTGTCGTCGATGTTCGCCACCCGCCCGGTCAGGTCCACGTGGTTGGCGTCGGGATGACCCGACTCCCACTGGCCGACGATAACTCCGGCGCCGCTGAGGGTATAAGGCAACGCTTGCACCAATTCCACGTTGGTTGCCACCCGCACTCCGTCGTTCAGGTCCCTCGAGGGGTAATGTTGATCGATCCACTTGACGCCATCGTGCGAGGCCAAGCCGTAGATGCGATCTTCGGACAGGAGCAGGACCAGGCAGTGGTCTGTATCCCTGCGTTGGAGAACACGACCCCCGAGCCGGTGGATGGCATTGACACCCGCCTCAAGATCGGCGTCTTCAAAGAAGGTCGCAATCAGCCTGCCCTTACCGGTGTCGATCCTGGAATAGGCGTTGACGCCCCGCTCACGCAGGACGGGATCGATCTTGTCCTCGGGTTCGATCTTGGCCAGCGCCCGAACCCGAGGCATCGCCACGACATTCTTCGCCTGGCTAAGCGGCAGGCTGGCCAGCCAGGAAAGTCTGGGGAGATAGGCCAGCAAGCTCACCTGATGGTGGGCCAGAGCCACCTTCTGTTCAGGTGTCGGCACCGCCTCCAATTGCAGGATCACGTGGATTCTCTCGGAGCCGGTCGGTAGATCGCCCAGACCGGGTTCGGGAACGAAACGCCGGGATTTGAGGAACACCGCCTCGGCGCCGGGCGATGGGCTGGGCGCCAGCAGCACCGCGAGCAGCACCAGAATGAGGCATAATGCCCGGCCTGCGCGTCGACTGCCCGCAGTGGTCCTGTGTGGAATCATCGTGATGACCATCGAGAGCCCAACCCCCGTTTCATGCACCAACCCAACCTCACAATCGCCGGCAGGCACGCGAATCTGCCGCCGCGCAGCCATCCCCTCCCGCCCCTCCGATGGACCCTTCCATTATACCATTTCGGCGAATCGATTGCCAGCAAGGAGAATTCGTACGCTCGGCGCTACCGTCATCCCCCGCACGACCGGCGCCCTGCATGGGCTTTCGATCCTACCGAACCCGTCTTTACCGGACCTGTGGCGTCGCATCCCGGGCAATGCCGCTTCAACACCCACAATCTACCAGACATTCCTCTGCAATAAGCACGTGGGACCGGACGTCTATAGGTGGTGCGGAGTCACTGCCGCATTCGCGGCGGGATGCTCTTCCTGACAGATCGGCGAGGGCCGGAGTAACGGGGGTGACGCGCCGTCTTCGGCCCCTTGCCTTTTTTCCGATCGCTTATCCCGCCTGTGCGAGACGCGCAGGAGGACCGCGAAGAATTGCTGAAGCATGGCCAATAATTGGTCGGAGTTGGCGTCGGCAAGGATCGCAGTGCGATGGTCTTATCTTCGTCCACATAGGCGGTCTGAGTCGCCCGGTCGTAGTAATAGCCTGAATCTGTCCGGTATTGTGTTTCTTTCAGTTCCTCAACGCACCTGTCCATCTCCAGGGCCGTCATATTGTTGGGGTCGAGATCGTATCCTCTCTCTTTCCAGTACCGGGCGCGCACGATGTCGGCTACTTTCTCGGCAACTTGCTGCCATGTCAGAGAGTTGGGATCAACGACATAACCCTTCTCGCTCCAATATGCGGCTCGCCGTACGGCTTGCACCGTGCTCCACATTTGAGAACAGGACATACAGTTCGGATCGAACTCGTATCCTTGGCGTGCCCGGTCTTGCGCGCAGCTGGCAGAGTCATTCGCGCCATCAGAGCATTCACCCGTGAATTTGCATCCGCCGAGCAACAGGACCAGTAGCAGCAGGATTAGGCTTTTCTTCATTGTCTACTCCTTTGTGCTTATTCAGAAGCGGACCTATGCGGCAACCACTCGCAGTTGTGTGGACATGGATTCTCCCTTCGCGATTGCTGAATCCTCCTCCAAGTAGAACATACACTGAGGAGACAGAGGTGACAAACCGAGCGAGAAGACGACGCCATGAAGATGGCCATCGGTCTTGCCTTTCGGGTCTGGTCTTAAGCTCAGACCAGGATTTCGTTTGCAGAACCATCCATGTACCGCTGCGAAAAAGGCAGGGCGAAATACAGCGCTGAAGGACATTAGCGGGAGGTCGCGTGCAACGACCCACCTATTAGGAGATGCCTACTCGGCTCTCGGCGCGAGTCCATGGCAAGAGCTTTGCGGGTTCTTTGTCGGTCGAGGGCCAGGAAGGTGCTCAGGTTGGCGAAGACGCCGACGACGAGACCGTCGATGGACCAGGGCTTGCCGAGGCCGTAGCTCCAGACGATGGCGGCGACGATGCCTGCTGCCGCTCCGCCGAGAAAACGCCTTGGGCTCACCCGCACGCCCAGGATGGCCAACGCCAGGGGCACCAGGATGGTCGGCGCCCAGAAGTTGTAGGCGTAGATCAGGATGCCGAGCACGCTCTCGATCGACACCGCGAAGACCACCGCCAGGACGCCCACCACCAGCGTCGCTGCCCGAGCCAGCGCCAGTTGCGTCCGCGCCGGCAAGGGGCTTCGTCGCAAGGGGCCGACCACATCGTTGGCAATCGAGATGGCGGCGGCATTGAGAAACGAATCCGCGGATGACATGATGATGGCGATCACGGCGGCGATGACCACGCCCTGCAGGACCGGGGGCAATGCCTGTCGGATCACGTAGGGCATGGCCAGATTGGGATCGAGGCGGGGATCGAGGGCCAGGGCCACGATGCCGATCAAGCCTGTGATTGCGAAGAAGGGGGCAGAGAACAGGCCGCTGTAGAAGGTTCCCCGCGAGACCTGCTTCGCGTCTCGACCGATCAGCAGACGCTGCACGTACGGCGGCACCAGCGTCTCTCCCAGCAGAAACGTAAGAAACAGCGACATCAGGGCTGCCAAGGCCGCCGGCTCGGTGGGCAGCGCCAGGTGACCGGTGGGCAGGGCCTCTCGGATGGCGACCAGACCGCCCGCTTCGCGGACCCCGAAGTAAAGGGTCAACGGAATACCCACCGCCAGAGTGGCGAACTGAATGACGTCCGTCCAGATCACCGATCGCATCCCGCCGATGGTGGCGTAGGCGATCACGATGCCGCAGCCCAGCAGAATGCCCCAGAGCCGGTCGATGCCGAGAAACAGGTGGAATACGTATCCGATGGCGCCGACCTGGGCGCCGAGGATGCCGGCGCAGAGGATGAAGCCAAAGAGGCCGGTGAAGACCTTGGCGGTCTTGCCATAGTGAACCTCCATGATGTCGCCGACGGAGATCGCCCGACCGTACCTGGCCATGCGAGGGGCGATATAGCGGGCCACGAGGATCTCCTTCAGGCTGAACCCCCAGAGCGCTACGATGTTGACGATGCCCACGCGGAAGACACGCTCGGCGTTGCCGATGGAAAACCCGCCTCCGATGAACGAGGCCGCCAGCGTCGCGAAGATGACGATCGCCCCATAGGACCTGCCTGCCACTGCGTAGTCGCTCAGGGTACGGATGTGCCGCCCCGCGCAGATGCCGATAGCCAGTACGCCGACCAGATAGCCGATCACGATCGTCTCTGCCATGGATCACCCTTTGTGCCAGGAATCACAACCACCGCCCCAGCCGGGATCAATGTCACACACCCCCGGTCCCCCTCCTCATCGGCTCTTCCGCAACGCGCCTTCGCCAAAAACCGAAATTCCTACGATTGTCGCCGATTGGAGCATAGTCGGCAGTATCATAGGCGACGAAAGGAGATGGACCCATGAAGGCTCGTGAATTCGACAAGCGGTTTGATGCCGGCGAGGACGTTTCGAAATACCTCGACGCCGCCAGCGCCCGCAGACCCGAACAGCAGCAGAAGAGGGTCAACGTGGATTTCCCTCTCTGGATGGTCCGCCGGCTCGACAGAGAGGCCCGCCGCCTCGGCGTCCCCCCTCAAGCCATCATCAAACTCTGCATCTCCGAACGCCTGGAAAAAACCTCCGGATCGCGCGCCACTTTCTATGGCGATTCGCTATAATGGCTGCACGCTGGTACGGCGTTCTACCGTACAGAACCAACAGGAGTTGTCCAAAGGCAAAAAGTCGATCGTATGGCGACAGTCAGAGAAGAGGCAAGAAGGCTCCTTGACAGGCTTCCCGATGAGGCATCGTGGGACGATCTGATGTACGAGATCTATGTGCGCAAGAAGATCGCCGCAGGTCTGAAGGCCGCGGAGGAAGGTAAACTCATCAGCCACGAGGAGGTCAAGCGGAGGTTCGCGGCCCCATGACGGTCCTATGGACCGAACCCGCTCTCGACGATCTCACGGCGATCCGGAATTACATCGCCCGCGATTCAGAAACCTACGCAACAGACTTCGCGGACAGCATCCTGGCGGCGGTGGAGCGGTTGAATGAGTTTCCGCGCATGGGCAGAGTTGTCCCGGAGGCCGACTCTGCCCATATCCGGGAGCTGATCCTTCGGGATTATCGCATCATCTATCGGCTGGGTCAGAATGTGGTACACTTTTTGGCCGTCATCCATGGCTATCGCTACGTCTCGCAGATGCCCGCCAAGCCCTGGGATATTCGATAGTCGGAAGACCGACTCTTGGCGGCAGCAAAGAGAGGGCTTGGACGTCTAGATTGGGCCGGATGTTCGCGTTGCTGAAAGGATCTGAATACGTCCTGCAACCGGTTGAGCATCTTTGCGCTCCTGGAGTGCGGGGGTGACGGTCAACGCCAGGTCGGTGAAACAGCAGAGCATCTCCATCCGCTCCGAAAGCGGCAGAGACTGGAACCAGCGGGCGTCCCGGCGGGATGTTCACACGACGCAGCCGCTGAAGCCGAAGTCGGCTCGTTGGCACTTCTTTTCATTGGATTCAATCCCCTCCCGGGTCTATGATGCATTCCGCAGGGCGACGCGGAGGTGTCTTGGGTTTGGGGTCTGTGTCGAAAGGAGTGTTTCCGATGAAGAGGTGGATGTGTCTGTTCGTGGCGGGCTGGCTCGTGTCGCTGGTCGTGGGATCGGGCGTCGGCAGAGCGCAGGAGTATGAGGCGAATTGGGCGTCGCTGGATCAGCGGCCGACGCCTCAGTGGTGGACGGATGCGAAGTTCGGCATCTTCATTCACTGGGGCGTGTATTCCGTTCCGGCGTGGTCGGTGCCGGGGCAGTACTCGGAATGGTACTGGCGGCGGATCCTGGGGGATAAGGACAAGAACGGGCCCTGGTGGCAGTATCACGCAGAGACTTATGGGACGGACTTTCCGTATGCGTCTTTTGCTCCGATGTTCAAGGCCGAGCTGTTCGACCCGAACCACTGGGCCGACGTGTTCCGCCAATCGGGGGCCAAGTACGTGGTCCTGACGTCGAAGCACCACGACGGTTTCTGCCTGTGGCCCAGCCAGGAGGCGAATCGAAGCTGGGGTCGGCCCTGGAACAGCGTCGATATCGGTCCCCATCGGGACCTGCTGGGCGATCTGGGCGAGGCGGTCCGCGCCGAAGGTCTGCGGATGGGCTTCTACTACTCGCTGTACGAGTGGTACAACCCGCTCTGGTTGGCGGATCGGGCGCTGTACGTCGACAAACACATGGTCCCGCAGTTCAAGGACGTGGTAACGCAGTACAAGCCTGCGGTGATCTTCTCCGACGGCGAATGGGATATGTCTGCGGAAGACTGGCGCAGCGAAGAGCTGCTGGCCTGGCTGTTCAACGAATCGCCATGCCGGGACTATGTCGTCGTTAACGACCGCTGGGGCAAGGGCATACGCCACAAGCACGGTGGGTATTACACGACCGAATACGGGGCGGGTCTGGCGGGCGCCGAGCATCCGTGGGAGGAGAATCGGGGCATGGCCCACTCGTACGGCTACAGCCGGACCGAGAAGCTCTCGGACTACAAGAGCTCGCGCGAACTGATCCTCATGCTGGTCGATCTGGTCAGCCGGGGGGGCAATCTGCTGCTCGACATCGGCCCGACCGGCGACGGTCGCATCCCCGTCATCATGGAAGAAAGGCTGCTTCAGATCGGCGACTGGCTCAAAGTCAACGGCGAAGCGATCTACGGCACCCGACCCTGGCGCAACATGATCCAGTGGACCGACGGAGAGCGACCCGAGGTCGGCTACGGCGGCGAATACAAGGTCAAGTACGATATTGCGGAACTGACGGGACCTGTCGGTGGCGACAAGGCGGTTATTGCGGCGTTTTTCACGACCAAGGGCGATACCCTTTACGCCACCCTGCCCCGATGGCCACAGAAACAAACGATCCTCAAAGATATCGAGGTTTCCTCCGACACCACTGTAACGATGTTGGGCCTCGCGCAATCCCCCCAATGGCGGCGGTCTGGTCGCGATGTGGTGGTTGAGGTTCCCGTTCTTTCTCCGGACGAGGCACCGTGCAGGCACGCCTATGTGCTCAAAATCACACGAGTTAGGTAGAGTGCGTTCGCGGGCGCCGAACCGGGATTTGGCCGGAATTTGCGTTTGCCAGGCCCGATGCCGCCGGTATAATAAGCACCTTTAGCATCGCCGGGAGGAGCGGTGCTTTGGCAGAAGAGGACCGTTGGGCCATGGATAACACGCACGTCAGCAACCGCACGTTCGCCAAGATGGCAATAACCCGACGATCGTAAGCGTTCTTTCCTGGAGAAAGGAATCGCTTTGGAAAGGGCTCCAAACTGAATTGCAAAAGGAGGTTACGAGATGGCTAGACCTGTCACACTGTTCACCGGTCAATGGGCGGACCTGCCGCTGGAAACGCTGGCCAAGAAGGCGGCAAGTTGGGGGTACGATGGACTGGAGCTGGCGTGCTGGGGAGATCACTTCGAGGTGGACAAGGCGCTGGCCGACGAGGGCTACTGCAAGGCCAAGCGGGAGCTGTTGAAGAAGCATGGCCTGGAGGTCTACGCGATTTCGACGCACCTGACCGGTCAGGCGGTCTGCGACAATATCGACGAGCGGCACAAGGCCATCGTTCCGCCGAGCGTCTGGGGTGACGGGGAGCCCGAGGGCGTCAAGAAGCGGGCGGCCCAGAGCGTGATCAATGCCGCCAAGGCCGCCAAGAAGCTGGGCATCAAGGTGGTCAACGGTTTCACCGGCAGTTCGATCTGGCATCTGCTGTATTCGTTCCCGCCGGCGTCGCCCGCGATGATCCAGGCGGGCTACGACGACTTCGCCAAGCGTTTCACGCCGATTCTCGACGCCTTCAAAGCCGAGGGGATCAAGTTCGCATTGGAAGTGCATCCCACGGAAATCGCCTTCGACATCGCTTCCGCCCAGCGGGCGATCGACGCGGTCAAAGGCCATGAGTGCTTCGGCTTCAACTACGACCCGAGCCACCTGGGCTATCAGGGGGTGGACTACGTCAAGTTCATTCGCACCTTCTCCGATCGCATCTTCCACTGCCACATGAAGGACGTGTGGTGGGGTCACGGGGACGGCACCGTCGGCGTCTTCGGGGGTCATACGGACTTTGCCGACCCGCGTCGCTACTGGGATTTCCGCTCGATCGGGCATGGCGACATCAACTTTGAAGAGATCATCGTCGCCCTGAACGACATCGGCTATCAGGGCCCGCTCTCGATCGAGTGGGAAGACAGCCGGATGGATCGCGAGCACGGGGCCGAAGAGGCCTGTGCGGCGGTCAAGAAGTTCGACTTCAAGCCGTCGGAGATCGCCTTCGACGCACAGTTCGATAGATAATCACAACCGACTTCCGCAAGGCCTGGACCTCTCAAGGGTCCAGGCCTTGGCGGTTGAAGGAGAACGCAGCATGAGCATCTGGCGCAGGCAGGTTCGGCGCCAATTCGTCGGGAGGGTGGCGAAGGCACCAGGTTGGTCTTCATTCCGCTACCGAAGCAATCCTTGGCGATCCAGGTGCGGCATTCAGGTGGAGCCGGTCGGCTCGGGGTCCGACGGCCTCCGCGAGACTCACCGAAATACGAGGACAGTTCAATGACACACACCAACATGGATCGGCGCGGTTTCATCCAGAGGGCGGCAGGCACGGTTGCGGCGGCGGTCGGATTGCCCCACGTGGTCCCGTCGTCGGTGCTGGCCCAGGGGGGACGGACGTTGCCCAGCGATCGGATCACGCTGGGGTTCATCGGCTGTGGAAAGCAGAGCCAGCATCTGACGCGATCGTTCTTGAATTCACCAGGTACCCACGTGGTGGCGATCTGCGACGTGGATAAGCTCAAGCTGGCGAGAAACAAGAAGCTCGTCGAAGACCATTACGCGGCAAAGAGCGGACAGTCCTATAAGGGCTGCGATACCACCGGTGATTTCCGGGAGATCCTGGCCCGCAGCGATATCGACGCCGTGGTGATTTCGACGCCCGACCACTGGCATGCCGTTGGTGTGATCGAATCGGCGAAGGCGGGCAAGGATATCTACTGCGAGAAACCGTTGTCGCAGACGATCGGCGAAGCCCGGGCGATGGTCAACGCGGTGCGCAAGTACGACCGCGTCTTCCAGACGGGCAGCATGCAGCGGTCCGACTGGCATTTCCGCCTGGGCTGCGAGCTGGTTCGCAACGGATACATCGGCGAGCTCCAACACGTCACCGTCGGCATCGGCGGTCCGCCTCAGGATCGACCGCTGCCCGAGCAGCCTGTGCCCGACTATCTCGACTGGGACATGTGGCTGGGCCCCGTCCTTTGGCGGCCCTACAACGAGGAGCTGTCGCCGCACATCAGTCAGGATATCTTTCCCCACTGGCGCAATCACAGCGAGTTCGGCGGCGGCGGCATGACCGACTGGGGCGCTCACCATTTCGATATCGCCCAATGGGGCCTGGGGATGGACGAGAGCGGACCGGTCGAGATCATCCCGCCCGATGGCAAGGACTACAAGGTACTCACCTACAAGTACGCCAACGGGGTCACGATGGTCCGCGACAGCGCGAACGGCGTGCTGTTCACCGGGACCAAGGGTAAGGTCGAGACGAATCGCGGCCATCTGAAGACCTGGCCCGACGAACTGAAAGACGTCAAGCTCAGTCCCAACGAGATTCACCTGTACGAATCCAACAACCACTACGTGGACTGGCTCGACGCGATTCGCAAACGGACCAAGCCGATCTGCGATATCGAAACAGGTTGCCGGTCGGTGAGCGTCTGTCACCTGGGCAACATCGCCTACAAGCTTCAACGGCCGTTGCAGTGGGATCCGGACCGTGAGGTGTTCGTGGGCGACGACGAAGCCAATCGTTTGCTGACGCGGGGGTATCGCAGTCCGTGGCGCATCTGACGCGGTGCAGATTCAGGACATCTTGCAGGGCAACTGAGGAGCATGGCATATGACAAGAAGACAGGTATCGCGTCGCCGGTTTCTGGGGGCGGCCGCCGGGGCGGTGGCCTTTCCGACGATTGTTCCGTCGTCGGTGTTCGGCGCCTCGGCCCCGAGCGGGAAGATCACGATGGGCTGTATCGGGGTCGGTTCGCAGGGCAGCGGCAACATGAACGGTTTTCTGAACAAGAACGACGCGAGGGTGCTGGCGGTCTGCGATGTGGACAAGGGCCATCGCGACGCCGCCAAGAAGAGGGTCGACGACAAATACGGAAACACCGACTGTGCGACGTACCACGATTTTCGCGAACTGATCGCCCGCGACGATATCGACGCGTTGTCGCTGGCGCTGCCCGACCACTGGCATGCGATCCCGGTGATCATGGCGGCTCGCGCCGGCAAGGACATGTACGGCGAAAAACCGCTGGCTCGTACGATCCACGAAGGCAAGATGATGGTCGAAGCGGTCCACCGCTACGATCGGATCTGGCAGACCGGCAGTTGGCAACGTTCGGTCGAGCATTTTCGTCGGGCGTGTGAACTGGTGATCAACGGTCGGATCGGCAAGGTCAGCACCGTCGAGGTGGGCCTGCCGACCGGCGGCAGCACGGGCAATCCACCGGTCTCTCCCGTCCCGCAAGGACTCGACTGGGACTTCTGGCTGGGACCAGCGCCGTGGCGTCCGTTCATGAAGTACGGGGGTCGCGCCCCACACTGGGACTGGCGATGGATCATGGACTATTCCGGCGGCCAGCTCACCGACTGGGCGGGCCACCACATCGATATCGCCCACTGGGGCCTGGGGCTGGACCGCACCGGTCCGGTCGAGGTCGAAGGCGAAGGCGTGTATCCGGAAGACGGGATCTACGATGCGCCGATGCAGTACAAGTTCGTCTGCAAATACGCCAACGGCATTGTGATGACCGTCGCCAACGACAGGCAGGTGCCCAAGGGGATGGGAACCTGCTGGTATGGCGACAAGGGCTGGATTCACGTCAATCGCGGCGGACTGAACGCCAGCGATCCGAAGATCCTCGAAGAGATGATCGGGCCCGACGAGATTCAGCTGTACGAGAGTCGAGACCACCAGCAGAATTTCCTGGACTGCGTCAAGACGCGACAGGAGACCATCACGCCGATCGAGATCGCTTATCGCTCCATCAGCGTCGGGCATCTCGGGGAGATCGCGATGCTGCTGGGGCGCAAGGTCCAATGGGACCCCGACCGGCAGGTATTCGTCAACGACGACGCGGCCAACCGAATGATGTCCAGGCCGACGCGGAGTCCATGGCATCTGTGAGAGAAAATGAGGCCGCGAGCCGATCTACAACGAGAAGGTGGCGGGCGGTTGCGATGAGCCAAACGAAAGGAGCCAAGATGATGAGGAAATCCAACGCGGTACGCATGATGTTGCTCGCGGTCTTCTGCGCGGCAATGGTAATGGTCGGTCCGGTGTCGGCCCAGCAGTTCAAGTACCCGACGGCTGAGGAAGTCCAGAAGATGGAAGCGGCGATGCCGGCGGAACCGGTGGTCAAGCCTGCCGAGCCGCGACGGATGCTGGTGATCGATCGCTGCGAAGGGTTCAAGCACAGCTCCGTGCCCTTCTGGAACAAGGCGCTCCAGATCATGGGCGAGAAGACCGGGGCGTTCTCCGTGGTGATCACCGACGATCCGAACATGCTCAAGGCCGATACGCTCAAAGAGTTCGATGCGGTGTGCTTCAATAACACGACCCACCTTAAGGTGAGCCCTGAAAAGACGCCGGAACTGTGCAAGGCCCTTATGGACTTCGTCAAGGGGGGCAAGGGTATCGTGGGGATTCACGCCGCGACGGACAATTTCTACGATTGGCCCGAGGCCATGGAGATGATGGGCGGCAAATTCACCGGTCACCCCTGGACCAGCGGCGGCACCTGGGCCTTCAAGATCGACCAGCCCGACCATCCGCTGATGGCGCCGTTTGAAGGCAAGGGTTTCAAGATCAGCGATGAGATCTATCGCACCGACCCGCCGCTGTATTCCCGCGAGAAGGCGCTGGTGCTGATGAGTCTCGACCTGAGCGACAAGGCCACCAAGAACGCCAAGGGCGTTCGCGAGGGCGATGAGGACACCGGGATCAGTTGGATCAAGAACTGGGGCGAGGGACGCGTGTTCTACTGCTCGCTCGGACACAATCACGACATCACCTGGACGCCCCCGATCCTTGCCCACTACCTGCGCGGGATCCAGTTCGCGCTGGGCGATCTCGAAGTCGATACGACGCCGAAACCGGCAGCCGGTTCCGCCCAGGGTTCCGAGATGGACCCACTGATGGCCAAGGTCAAGGCGTATGAGTTCGGAGAGAGCCGTGAGGCCTTGACGACGCTGAGCGACAAAATCCGCCAGGCCTACGGCAACGCGGACCAGCTCAAGAACATCGAGAAGGCTCTGCTGGGCGTGCTTCAGTCCGACGCCAAGTATGCGGGCAAGCAATACGTCTGCCGCGAGCTGAGCATCATCGGGACCGAGCAGTCGGTGCCGGTGCTGGCGAAGATGCTGACCGATGAGAAGATGTCCGATATGGCGCGCTACGCGCTGGAGCGCATCCCCGGCGAGGCGGCCGACAAGGCATTGCTGGCGGCGCTGCCGAAGGCGGAAGGCAAGGCCCGGATCGGCATCGTCAATTCGCTGGGCGAGCGTGGCTATCGCGCCGCGGCGGATGAGATCGGCAAACTGGCGACCGCTTCGGACCCGCTGCTGGCGGGTGCGGCGATCAGCGCGCTGGGCAAGATCGGCGGCGCCGACGCGGCGGCTGTGCTGAGCAAGGTCAAAGACAGCGCGCCCGACAACCTGAAGATGGTCGCCTACGACGCCTGCCTCAAATGCGCCGATCAGATGGTGGCCGAGGGCGACAAGGCGGGCGCGTTGAAGATGTATCGCGAACTGAACAAGGCGGGTGTGCCGCAGTTGATCCGGACCGCAGCCCTGCGCGGGATGCTCAACGCTGCCAGCAGCAAATAGATGTCAGGATGAAGCTGTCGCATGAGACCGGGCTGATCGACGGCTTCGGTCTCATGCGTTCACCTGCAAGGACGGAATGGGGTTTCGATTTGGGATGGTATCGATGGGGTTGAGGTCAAAGACGTGCTGGTGGCTGTTGACGATCGCGATGTTCTGGGCGGTGCTGCCGATGAGCATGGCGGTAGCCGTTGAAGCCAACCAGGAAGTGATCGATCTGGTGCTCGACGAACTGCGAAGCGGGGACCCCGAGCGGCAGGCCGGCGCGGTTGCGATCGTACGAGACATCCCGGGCGAAGCGATCACCAAGGCGCTGGCGGAGGAGCTTCCGAAGCTCTCGCCTGCGGTTCAGGTCCAGTTGCTCTCGACCCTGGCCGACCGGGGCGATGCGACGGCGCTGCCGGCGGTCCTCGAAGCGGCTAAGGCGCAGGATGAGTCGGTTCGCATCGCTGCTCTGCGGGCGATCGGCCAGTTGGGCAGCGCCGAGAGCGTGGCCATGCTGGCTCAGAGAGCCGCCGAGAGCCGCGGTCAGGAGCAAAGAGCTGCCAGGGACAGTCTCTATCGCCTTCGTGGCTCGGAGATCAATGCGACGATTCTCCAGGCTCTGGCATCCGCGGAGCCCGAGGTGAAGGTGGAACTGATTCGCGCCGTGGGCGAGCGCAACGTCGTCGATGGCGTCTCGACGCTGCTCGAAAGCGCCACCGATGAGAACCGCAAGGTGCGTCAGGAATCGTTCAAGGTGCTCAAGGTGGTGGCCGGTCCCGAGCAGTTGCCTGCGTTGGTCCATCTGACTCTGAATCTCAAGAGTGAATCGGATCGCAGCGAAGCGGAAAAGACCGTGGCGGCAGTCGCGCACAAGATCGAAGACCCGAATCGACAAGCCGCCTCCGTTCTGGCGGTGCTGCCGAACGTTGACGATGTGGACCAGCGTGCCTCGCTGCTTCGCATTCTTGGTCGCATCGGCGACAACAGCGCCCTGCCGGTTCTGCGGACCGCTCTGACGAGTCGCGAGGCGGAGCTTCGGGACGCGGCGATCCGGGCGCTCTCGGACTGGCCGACGCCGGAACCACTGAACGATTTGCTCAAGGTCGCCCAGACCTCCGAGCAGCCTGTCCACAAGATTCTGGCGCTGCGAGGTTTCGTGCGATTGCTCGGGTTGGATGAAGCCCGACCCGCCGAGGAGAAGATCGAACTCTACAAGAAGGCCATGGAACTGGCGCCCAACACAACCGAGAAGAAGCGCGTCCTGTCGGGCTTGGGTGGCGAAGCGAACCTTCCCGCCCTCGAAATGGCCGGCGAATATCTCGATAACGCTTCGCTTCAGGTGGAGGCGGAGTCGGCGGTGGTGAGGATTGCCGAACAGATCCACGAGCAGCATCCGCAGCAGAGTCGCCAGGCCTTGGAGCGGGTCGCGAAGAACACGAAGAATGAGACGCTGCGCGAGCAGGCACAAAACGCCATCGATCGGATGAGCCAGCAGTGAGAGAGCCGCTCGCTGGGTTTGGGCGGGCGATGTGTGCGATGGGTGAAGGAATCGGCTGTAAAGGAAGGAGACCATGAAGCAGGTCAGTGGGCAAGACCAGGGCGGCAGGCTCTCCCGCCGGGATTTCATGGGGACGGCGGCGGCCGCGATGGCGGCGGTCACCTTCGTACCCCGGCACGTCCTGGGGGGAGTGGGGCAGACGTCCCCGAGCGAGAAGCTGAACATTGCCGGCGTCGGGATCGGCGGCATGGGACAGAACAACGTTCGTGCCTGCGAGACGGAGAATATCGTCGCGCTGTGCGACGTGGACTCCGCGTATTCGGCCGGGGTCTTCACGAGATATCCCGACGCGCGGACGTGGACGGACTTCCGCAAGATGCTCGACGAGCAGAAGGACATCGACGCGGTGATCGTTGCCACGCCCGACCACACGCACGCGGTGGTTGCGATGGCGGCCATGCAGCGAGGCAAGCACGTCTACGTGCAGAAGCCGCTCACCCGCAGCGTTTACGAAGCCCGCATGCTGACGGAGGCGGCGCGGAAGTACAAGGTCGCCACGCAGATGGGCAACCAGGGTCATTCGAGCGAGGAAGTCCGGATGGTCTGCGAGTGGATCTGGGACGGGGCGATCGGCGACGTCCACGAGGTGCACTGCTGGACGAACCGCCCGGTGTGGCCGCAGGGGATCGGCCGACCGGCGGAGACCCCGCCCGTGCCCGAGACGCTGGATTGGGACCTCTGGATCGGCCCGTCTCCGATGCGACCCTACCATCCGACGTACCTGCCGTTCAACTGGCGCGCTTGGATCGATTTCGGCGCCGGCGCCCTGGGCGACATGGGCTGCCACGTAATGGATGCGGCCTTCTGGTCCCTGAAGCTCAAGTATCCCGTCAGTGTCGAGGCCAGCCACTCGTATGACGTGCAGCAGATGTGGACCCGCTTCGACAACAAGGAGACGTATCCGCGTGCGGAGGTGGTGCACTATCAGTTCCCGGCGCGCGAGGGCATGCCCCCGGTGAAGCTGCACTGGTACGACGGCGGCATCCTGCCCGAGCGTCCCGAGGACCTCGAACCGAGCCGAAGAATTCCGGAGAGCGGCTCGATCTTCGTCGGCAGCAAGGGCAAGATCATGTGCGGGACCTACAGCGAAAACGCGCGGATCATCCCCGAGGCGAAGATGCGGTCGTACACCCGTCCGCCCAAGACGATCCCGCGCATCGAGAACGGTCCCGGCGGGCACGAGCAGGACTGGATTCGGGCCTGCAAGGGCGGTCCGGCGGCGAGTTCCAACTTCGACTATGCCGGTCCGTTCACCGAGACGGTGGTCATGGGCAACCTGGCCGTGCTCAACCCGGGCAAGAAGCTCGAGTGGGAGGGCGAAAACATGAAGGTCACCAACGACGAAGAGGCCAACGCCTACGTGCGTCCGAACTTCCGCGAAGGATGGTCTCTGTAAGAGTAGAAACGATTTTTCATTTATCCGAAGTTTGAGGAGCCAAGCTCATGAGCAACATCACACGCCGCCAATTCGTCCAGCGCGCCGCAGCGCTGGGGGTCGTCTCCACGGTCGGTTTTCCCCGGATGATCCGGGCCCAGGGACTCAACGAGAGACTCCAGGTGGGGTTCATTGCGGCCGGAGGCCAGGCGGGATCGCATACCGGTGCGTCCCACGCGGAAGGCTGTCAGTGCATCGCCTTTGCCGAGACCGACAAGACCCGTTGGGGCGGCGTCCTCGACAAAGAAGGCTGGGGACAGGCCAAGGGATACCAGGATTGGCGCAAGGTCTTCGAGAACCATGGCAAGGAACTGGACGTCGTCTTCGTGGCGACCCCCGACCACACGCACTTTGCCCCCACGATGACCGCGGTCTCGATGGGCATCCACTGCTACACGGAAAAGCCGCTGACCTGGTCGGTTCGCGAGGCTCAATTGCTGGCGAAGGCTTATGCCGCCAACCCGAAGGTCGTGACTCAGATGGGCAACCAGGGGCACGCGGGCGACGGATGGCGAACGGCGTATGAGTACGTCAAGGCCGGCGCGGTCGGCGAGATCAAGGAATTCCACACCTGGACGAATCGTCCGGTCTGGCCGCAGGGTGGCGACCGTCCGGAAGGGTCCGATCCGATTCCGGATACCCTCGACTGGGAGGCCTGGATCGGCGCCGCTCCGATGCGTCCCTATAAGAAAGGCGTCTACCATTCGTTCAACTGGCGCGGCTTCGTCGATTTCGGCTCCGGCGCCCTGGGCGATATGGCCTGCCACACGACCGACGGTATCTATTCGATCATGAACCCGGGCTACGCCGCCACGGCAGAGCCGTACTTCATGACGGGGCCCGTGACGGATATGTGGCCGACCGGCATGATCGTCAAGAGCACTTATCGCGCCAAGGACGGTCGACCCGGTTTCAAGACCTTCTGGTACGAGGGCAACGACGGCGCCGGCAAGCCGCTGATGCCCGAGCCTCCCGAGGAACTCGCGATGCGCGGACGCCCGATGAATCTGCCGAGGACCGGCAACCTGATCTATGGCACCAAGGGCAAGATGCTGGTGGAAGGGGATTACTGGGAACGCGTCCGCTTGCTGCCCCTGGAGCGGCAACGTGACTTCGGCGAACCGGAGAAACTGCTCGAACGCTCGCCCGGTCATCATAAAGAGTTCTTCATGGCCTGCCGAGGCGAGAAGCCCCGCGAGTTCAGCCAGTCCAACTTCAGCTATTCCGGTCCGATGACCGCCAACATCCAGCTCGGCAATCTCTGTGCCCGCGCGGGCAAGAAGCTCGAGCTCAACGAAGCCGGTGAGATCACCAACGACCCGAAGATCAACGAACTGGCCTGGCGCGAGCCGCGCAACGGCTGGGGTCCGCTGGAGATGAAGGTCTAGTCGCGTCGGTCATCCAGACAAACCACAAGACATAGAGTGATGTGATCACAAGAAAAGGAGTAAAACTCATGTCGGATATCACACGTCGTCAGTTTATCAAAGGCACGGTGGCCGCCGGAGTGGCCGCATCGGCGATCGGCTTCCCCAAGCCTATCCGGGCCCAGGGGATGAATGAGAAACTCCAGGTCGGCTTCATCGCCGTCGGCGGACGGGCCGGGGCGCATACCGGCGCAGCTCACGGAGAGGGCTGCCAGTGCATCGCCTTTGCCGAGGTCGACAAAGGCCGCTGGGGCGGCGTCCTCGAGAAGGAAGGCTGGGGCCAGGCCAAGGGATACCAGGATTGGCGCAAGGTCTTCGAGAATCATGGCAAGGACCTGGATGTTGTCTTTGTGGCGACGCCGGATCACACGCACTTTGGCCCGTCCATGACCGCCGTGTCGATGGGGATTCACTGCTACACGGAAAAGCCGCTGACCTGGTCGGTGCGCGAGGCGCAGTTGCTGGCGAAAGCCTACGCCGCCAACCCGAATGTTGTCACGCAGATGGGCAACCAGGGTCACGCGGGCGACGGATGGCGCACGGCGTATGAGTACGTCAAAGCTGGCGCGGTCGGCGAGATCAAGGAATTCCACACCTGGACGAATCGCCCGATCTGGCCGCAGGGTGGCGACCGTCCCGAAGGCTCTGATCCGGTTCCCGATACGCTCGACTGGGAGGCGTGGATCGGTCCGGCGGCGATGCGCCCTTACAAGAAAGATGTCTACCATTCGTTTGCTTGGCGTGGCTTCGTCGATTTCGGCTCGGGCGCCCTGGGCGATATGGCCTGCCACACGACCGATGGTATTTACTCGATCATGAATCCAGGCTATGCCGCCACGGCGGAACCTTACATCATGACCGGGCCGGTCAAGGACATGTGGCCCGCCGGTATGATCGTCAAGAGCACCTACCGCGCCAAGGACGGTCGGCCCGGCTTCAAGACCTTCTGGTACGAGGGCAACGATGGAATCGGCAAGCCGCTTATGCCGGAACCGCCCGAGGAACTCGCGATGCGCGGACGCCCGATGAATCTGCCGAGGACCGGCAATCTGATCTACGGCACCAAGGGCAAGATGCTGGTCGAAGGCGATTATTGGGAACGCGTGCGCTTGCTCCCCTTGGAGCGGCAACGCGAATTCGGCGAACCGGAGAAGCTGCTCGAACGCTCTCCCGGTCACCACAAGGAGTTCTTCATGGCCTGCCGAGGCGAGAAGCCGCGTGAGTTCAGCCAGTCGAATTTCGCCTACGCCGGTCCGATGACCGCCAACATCCAGCTCGGCAATCTCTGTGCCCGCGCGGGCAAGAAGCTCGAGCTCAACGAGGCCGGTGAAATCACCAACGACCCGAAGATCAACGAACTGGCCTGGCGCGAGCCGCGCAATGGCTGGGGTCCGCTGGAAATGAAGATCTAGGTCCATCGCCGTGCAGGTTACGGCATACAGGTTTGTCATAACGGGTGCTGCACGTCGACGCCGACGTGCAGCACCTCCGTAGAACAAAAAGGGTGGCATTTCATGACGAAAACGAACTACGCGGAGAAAGGGAGTAAATCCGATCTGAGTTTGTCCCGGCGGCACTTCATGGGTGCTGCGGCGGCGGTGGCCGCGTTCACGTATGTTCCCAAGCGGGTGCTGGGCCAGGCGGGTGGCAGTTCGGCCAACAACAAGCTGAATATTGCCGGCATCGGGGTCGGCGGCCGCGGCGCCAGCGATATCGATGGCGTCAGCAGCGAGAATATCGTGGCGCTTTGCGACGTCGATCTGAATCGCGCCAGCGGCACGTTCCGCAAGCACCCGAATGCGAAAGTCTACCGCGACTTCCGCGAGATGCTCGAGAAGGAAGCTGGGAACATCGACGCGGTCGTGATCGGTGCTCCGGATCACATTCACGCTCCGGCGGCCATCATGGCGATGAAGATGGGCAAGCACGTCTATTGCGAAAAGCCGATGGCGCACTCGATCTTCGAGGCCCGTCGCATGACGGAAGTGGCTGCGGAGACGGGCGTGGTGACCCAGATGGGCAACCAGGGCCACGCGGGCGAAGGGTTGCGGCTTTACCGCGAGTTCATCGACGACGGCGCCATCGGAACCGTCCGTGAGGTCCACGTCTGGAGCGATCGGGCGGGCACCGCCGATCGTCCGTGGTGGCCGCAGGGCATCGGTCGGCCGACGCAGACGGTCCCGGTGCCCGAGAACCTGGACTGGGACCTTTGGCTGGGACCGGCCAAGTGGCGGCCCTTTGCCAAGTTCCCGAACGGGCGCGGCGGTGAAGCCACCTACGTTCCGTTTAACTGGCGTGGGTGGTGGGACTTCGGTTGCGGCGCCATCGGCGACATGGCGGTGCACAACGCCGATCCCGCGTTCTTCTCGCTGGATCTCGATGCCCCGACTGCGGTCGAGGCGGAGACCAGCGGCGTCAACGACGAAACGCTTCCGGTCTGGAATATCATCCGCTTCGCGTTTCCCGCGAAGGGCAACCGCCCGGCCATCCGGATGACCTGGTACGACGGCGGCAAGCTGCCGCCTCGCCCGGACGATCTGGAAGAAGGGCGACGGATTGGAGGCAACGGCATTCTCTTCATCGGCGACAAGGGCAAGCTCATGGGCGGAAGCCACGCGGGCGTGCCCCGGCTGATCCCCGAGGCCCGTATGAAGGAATACGGCAAGCCTCCGAGGATGCTGCCCCGTTCGCCCGGCCACCACAAGGAATGGATCGACGCCTGCAAGGCGGGCAAGCCTGAAGACGCCAAGAGCGGCTTCTGGTACGCCGGTCCGTTCACCGAGGCGCTGCTCGTCGGCAATCTGGCGGTGCGCTTGCAGAAGCGCGTCGAGTGGGATGCGAAGACGATGCGTTCGCCCAATTGTCCCGAGGCGGACAATTATATCACGAAGTTCTATCGCGCCGGTTACACGGTGATGTAAGCGGGCCGCCGATTCATAGTGATGCACGGGGCCTGCGCCGCAATCCGCGCAGGCCCCGTTTTCAAGGAGACCGCTCGTGCGAAAGCTCAGGACAACCGCCCGGACAGCCGGACACAAGTGTCTCGATGGAAGGGAAGTCTTCGAGGCGGACGCCGGGGTGTCCCGTCGTCAGGTCATCGGCACAGCGGCGTCCCTGGCGGCTCTGACGGTTGTTCCTCGCCATGTGCTCGGCGGTCCCCGGCACGTCCCTCCCAGCGAGAAGCTGAACATTGCCGGCATTGGTGTCGGTGGCCAGGGCGCCGGCGATATCCAGAACGTCAGCAGCGAGAATATCGTCGCTCTCTGCGACGTCGATCGAGCCCATGCCGCTGAGACGTTCAAGCGTTACCCGAAGGCCAGCGCCTACTCTGACTTTCGGGTCATGCTTGAGAAGGAAGGCAGGAACATCGACGCCGTCGTCGTCGCCACGCCGGACCACACCCACGCCGTTGCCACGATGATGGCGATCAGGATGGGCAAGCACGTCTACTGCGAGAAGCCCCTGACGCATTCCATGCACGAAGCCCGCGAGATCGCCAAAGCCGCGCGCGAGGCGGGTGTCGCCACGCAGATGGGCAACCAGGGCCACTCGGGCGAAGGCATCCGTCTGATCTGCGAGTGGATCTGGGATGGCGCGATCGGCCCGGTCCGCGAAGTGCATGGATGGACTACGCATGCGGTCTGGCCTCAAGGGCTCGAAAGACCAAAGGAAACGCCGCCCGTTCCCGAGACGCTGGACTGGGATCTCTGGCTGGGTCCGGCCCCATCGCGACCCTATCATCCTGCATACGCGCCCGCACTGTGGCGCGGCTGGTGGGACTTCGGCACCGGGGGGCTCGGCGACATGGGCTGTCACAATCTCGATCCTGCGGTCTGGGCGCTCAAGCTCGGCGCTCCGAGCAGCGTCGAGGCAAGCTGTTCGATCTTCGTCCCGACGATCACCTGGGACAAGCCCTTCAATACCGAAAGCTATCCACGAGCGTCGATCGTCCGCTACGAGTTTCCCGAACGGCAGGGCATGCCGGCAGTGGACCTGACTTGGTACGACGGGGGTCTGATGCCCGCCCGGCCCAAGGAACTCGAGCCTGGTCGTTTCATGGGCGACCGGCTCGGCGGCCTGCTCTTCATCGGCGACAAAGGCAAGATCCTGTGTGGCAGCTATGGCAATACGCCTCGCCTGATTCCCGAAGCGAAGATGCGCGCCTACCAGCGGCCCGACAGGACCCTCCCGCGTTCGATCGGACACCACGCCGAGTGGATCGCCGCCTGCAAGGGCGGCAAACCCGCCGGCTCGAACTTCGACTACGCCGGGCCGTTGACGGAGATGATCCTGCTGGGCAACGTCGCGGTTCGCATGAGTCTCCAGTTGCAGGCCAAGGGACTCAAGCTCGCCTACGACGGCGCAAATATGAAGGTGACCAATCTGCCCGAGGCGAACGACTATATGCAGCGGGCTTATCGAGACGGATGGATGCTCTGATCGATTATGGATTATTGATGATTGATTATTCGTTTGGCAGGTAGTTCGACGGATCAACAGGCTGGAGCCAGGATCATGAGAGCGGATAACGACAAGCGGCAGGGCGCATCGATCGATCGGTCGTCGCGGCGGCGGTTCATGCAGCAGACCGCGGCGGTGGCGGCGTTCACCATGGTGCCGCGTCACGTGCTGGGCGGCGCAGGGCATACGCCTCCCAGCGAGAAGCTCAACATCGCCGGCATCGGCATCGGCGGACGGGGCGAAGGCGACCTCGACGAGGTCGGCAGCGAGAACATCGTCGCCCTGTGCGATGTGGACGAGGCCTACGCCGGTCGGGTCTTCGCGAAGTATCCGAAGGCCCGCAAGTGGCACGACTTCCGCAAGATGCTCGACGAACAGAAGGACATCGACGCGGTGGTGATCGCCACGCCGGACCACACCCACGCCGTGATCTCCATGGCCGCCATCCAGCGCGGCAAGCACGTCTATTGCGAAAAGCCTCTGGCCCATTCGATCTGGGAGTGCCGACAGGTGGCCGACGCAGCGCGGAAAGCAGGCGTCGCTACGCAACTGGGCAATCAGGGACAGGCCACCGAAGAGAATCGCCTCGTTTCCGAATTCATCTGGGATGGCGCGATCGGCCCGGTCCGCGAGGTCCATGCGTGGTGCAATCGATACATCTCGCCGCGCGGGATCGGCCGCCCGACCGATACCCCACCCGTTCCCAAGACACTGAACTGGGACCTCTGGCTCGGACCCGCCAGGTATCGACCCTACCATCCGAGCTATCTTCCCTTCAGTTGGCGCGGCTGGTGGGATTTCGGAACGGGCGTCCTCGGTGACATCGGCTGCCACCAACTCGACCCGGTCGTTCGCGCGTTGAAGCTGGGCTATCCGACGACGGTGGAGGCCTCTTCCAGCGGAGTCAACGATGAAACGGCGCCGCTGACGTCGATCGTTCGTTTCCAGTTCCCCGCCCGAGCGGATATGCCCGAACTGACGCTGACCTGGTACGATGGCGGGCTGATGCCCGAGCGCCCGGCTGAACTCGAAGAGGGCAGGCGCTTCGGCAACGCCGACGACAACCTGTTCATCGGCGATAAGGGCAAGATGCTGGGCCATCGACTGATCCCCGAGTCCACTATGCGGGACTACCCCAAGCCCGAGAAGTCCATCCCCCGCTCTCCCGGGCATCATCAGGAATGGCTGATCGCCTGCAAGGGTGGCCCCGCCGCGCGAGCGAATTTCGACTGGGCGGGGCCGCTGACCGAGGTGGTCCTTTTCGGCAACATCGCCCTGCGAATGGAAAAACAGTTGTACGAGAAAGGGCTCAAGCTGCACTGCGACGGCCCCAATATGAAGATCACCAATCTCCCGGAGGCCAACAGGTATATCCGCGACGAGTATCGTGACGACTGGACGCTGTAGGCTCGGACCAGTCGCCGTTGCAGTGGAAGGGGCCATAGCGCAATCATCAAGAATGAGGAGTCGTATCGTGAAAGACAAGACGCTATCTCGACGTGATTTCATGGGTGCCGCGGCTGCAATCGGGGCCTTCACGGTGGTTCCGCGCCACGTCCTGGGCGGACCGAACAACACCCCGCCCAGCGAAAAGCTCAACATCGCGGGCATCGGCGCCGGTGGCCAGGCGCAGAGCGATCTAAGGCACATGGAAACCGAGAACATCGTCGCGCTGTGCGATGTCGACTGGCGCCGCGCCCGGGGAATGTTCCAACGCCACTCCGACGCCAGGAAGTACCGCGATTTCCGCGAGATGCTCGACAAGGAAGACGACAAGATCGACGCCGTCGTGGTGGCCATCCCCGATCACATGCATGCCCCGGCGGCGATGGCTGCAATCAAGAAAGGCAAGCACGTCTACTGCGAGAAACCTCTGACGCACGACGTCTATGAAGCGCGTGCGTTGGCCGAGGCGGCGCGGAAGGCCGGCGTGGCCACTCAGATGGGCAACCAGGGACAGGCCTCGGAAGAGACCCGTCTGATGTGTGAGACCATCTGGGACGGCGCCATCGGCGCGGTGTCTGAGGTGCACGTTTGGACCGACCGGCCCCTGCGCGGAATCAACGATGTGTACTGGCCTCAAGGGGTGCCGAGACCCAGTGAGACGCCACCGGTCCCCGATGAGGTCGCTTGGGACCTCTGGCTCGGATCGGCGCCCTATCGTCCATACCATCCCGACTACATGCCGTTCAAGTGGCGGGGCTGGTGGGACTTCGGCACCGGCGCCCTGGGCGACATCGGCTGCCATCGGATCGATCCGATCTTCCGCGCGCTCAAGCTGGGCCACCCGACGAGCGTGGAAGCCTGCTGCACCCTGGTCAACGATGAGAGCTATCCGGTCGCGTCCCGCGTGACGTACGAATTCCCCGCTCGCGAAGGCTTTGCTCCCGTGACACTGCATTGGTATGACGGCGGGATGAAACCCCCTCGGCCGAAGGAACTTGAGGACGGGCGTGCTTGGGACACGAATGGTATTCTGTTCGTCGGCAGCGAAGGCAAGATGTACGAGACTCGCCTGCTGCCCGAGTCGCGCCAGACGAAGTATGGCAAGCCGCCGAAGAAGCTGGAACGTTCGCCCGGACACTACGTGGAGTGGATTCAAGCGTGCAAGGGCGGCAAGCCCGCCGGCTCGAACTTCCCCGATCACGCGGGTCTGCTCGCCCAGGTCGTGCTACTGGGCAACCTGGCCATTCGTCCGGCCCTCAAAGAGAAAGTGACCCGAAACCGACTGATGTGGGACGGCGACGCCATGAAAGTGACGAACATGCCCGAGGCCAACCAGTTCCTCCGCCGCCAGTACCGCGAAGGCTGGACTCTGTAAGTATGGGAGCATCTGCAATGACGGATTCAAAGAATAGACTCACCCGCCGGGCATTTGTTCGCGGCACCGCCGGCGCGGTGGCGGGGTTCACGTTCGTCCCCGGTCACGTGCTGGGCCAGGGCGGATCGCAGCCCGCCAGCGAGAAGCTCAACATCGCAGGGATCGGAGTCGGCGGCATGGGCGCCGGCAATCTCAATGCCGTTGCGAACGAGAACATCGTGGCGCTGTGCGACGTGCATCCGAACCACGCAGCCGGGACGTTCAAGAAGTATCCGCAAGCGAAGACCTACAAAGACTACCGGGTCATGCTCGACAAGGAAGACAAGAACATCGACGCGGTGATCATCGCAACGCCCGACCACACGCATGGCGTCATCGGCATGGAGTGCATTCGGCGGGGCAAGCACGTCTACCTGCAAAAGCCCCTGGCCCATTCGATCCACGAAGTCCGTGCCCTGACGGAGGCCGCTCGAGAGGCCAAGGTCCAGACGCAGATGGGCAACCAGGGTCATTCGTCGAACGAGATCCGGCTGCTTTACGAGTGGATTCAGGATGGCGCGATCGGCCCGGTTCGCGAGGTCTACGCCTGGAGCGACCGTCCGGTGGGCGGCGATCCGTGGTCGGATTTCCCGATCATGGCCAGGCCCAAGGAGACCCCGCCCGTCCCTGACACGCTCGACTGGGACCTCTGGCTTGGTCCCGCGGCCCATCGCCCCTATCATCCGATCTATCACCCGATGAGCTGGCGCGGTTTCTGGGACTTCGGGACCGGCGCCCTGGGTGACATGGGCTGCCACATCCTCGATCCCGCTTTCTGGGTGCTCAACCTGGGTCATCCGACGCGGGTCGAAGCGACCACCACGCACTGCGAGCCCGACGTGGCGGCCGAGACGTATCCACGTGCCGCCGTCATCCGCTACGAATTCCCGGCGCGCGGAGATATGCCTCCCGTGAAATTGACCTGGTTCGACGGCCGACTGCTTCCACCTCGCCCCAGGGATTTCGAGCCGGGTCGGCGCCTGCCGGGCAACGGCGCCCTGCTGGTCGGCGACGAGGGCACCATTCTGCATGGCTCGCACGGAGCCGGCGGCGTGCGCATCATACCGGAGACTAAGATGCGTGCGTACCAGCGACCACCCCAGTCGCTGCCACGCGTCAAGGACGGCTCCGGCGGACACGAACGCGACTGGGTCCGCGCCTGCAAGGACGGCAAACCCCCCAGTTCGAGTTTCGAATACGGCGGCCCCCTGACCGAAATGGTCCTGCTGGGCGTGCTGGCGATGCGACTTAAGGACACGCCGCTCGAATGGGACGGCGCCAAGATGAAGGTTACGAATAACGACGAAGCCGACCAGTACATCCGCCCGGCATTCCGTGAAGGCTGGACGCTGTAGTGAACTGACACGCGATAATTCGCCAAGTGTAAAAGGATGCTACGATGAAGGAAACACGAATCACCAGACGACGGTTTCTTGGAAGTGCGGCGGCGGTGGCTGCCTTCACTGTGGTTCCGCGTCACGTGCTGGGCGGACCGAATCACGTTGCGCCCAGCGAGAAGCTGAACATCGCCTGCATCGGGATCGGCGGTATGGGCGCCAGCGATGTCGGGCAATTTTCCAGCGAGAACATCGTCGCCTTATGCGACGTGGACTGGAATCACGCGGCCGGCACGTTCAACCGATTCCCCAATGCCAAGAAGTACCGCGATTTCCGCCAGATGCTCGACGCCGAAGACAAGAACATCGACGCCGTGAGCGTCTCGACGCCGGACAACATCCATGGGGTTGCCGCGATGGCGGCTATCAAGCGGGACAAGCACGTCTATTGCCAGAAGCCGTTGTGCCATGATGTCTACGAAGTCAGGCGACTGACCCTGGCGGCCCGCGAGCACGGCGTGGCGACCCAGATGGGCACCCAACTCCATGCGACGAGCGAGATGAAGACGATGGTCGAGATCGTCCGTTCCGGCATGATCGGCAACGTGCGCAAAGTCGACCTCTGGAGTGGCAAGAACTGGGGAGGCGGCACCCGTCCCACCGACACTCCGCCTGTCCCGGAAACGCTCGACTGGGACCTCTGGCTCGGACCGGCGCCCTACCGGCCCTACCATCCGACCTATCTGCCGGGCAACTGGCGCCGCTGGTGGGATTTCGGCACCGGCACCCTGGGCGACATGGGATGCCATATCATCGACCCGGCCTGGTGGGCCCTCGATCTGGATGCGCCTATGAGCATCGAGGCGCAGCCCGGCCCCTTCAGCGACGAAACCTATCCGACCAAGACGATCATCACGTGGGAATTTCCTGCCCGCGGTGATCGCTCCGCAGTGACCGTGCGATGGTTCGACGGGGAGAATCGTCCGCCTCGTCCGGCGGAATTGGAAGAAGGACGCGACCTGCCCGATCAGGGCGGTCTATACTATGGCGACAAGGCGACCCTCCTGCTGCCCCATGGCGGCAATCCGCAGTTGATTCCCTATTCGAAGATGCGAGGATTCAAGCCGCCGGAACCGTTCCTGCCGCGCGAAAAAGACGGCGCGAACGGACACTATCAGGAATGGGTCCGCGCCTGCAAGGGCGATCGCAAGCCGCTGTCGAACTTCGACTATGCCGGTCCCCTGACCGAGGCCATTCTGCTCGGCAATATCGCCGCCAAAGCCGGTCGCAAGATCGAATGGGACAGTGCCGCGATGAAGGTCACGAATATGCCCGAGATCGACGAGCATCTGCGTCGGCAGTATCGCCAGGGATGGACGTTGTAACGAAAGAGGCGTTCAGGCAATTTGTACTATGTGCAGCCATCGAATTTCAGGTCAGGAGTACGTTAGATGAAGAAGTCCAAAAGAATGGGGATTGCCCTGCTGGTTGCAGGGGTATGCGTCTGCCTTGCCGGGCTGACCAGCGCCGAAGAGCAGTGGCGTCTCGGCACCCAAGCCTACAGCTTCAACCGCTTCACCTTCTACGAAGCCGTGGCCAAGACCAAATCGGCGGGTCTGGAATACATCGAAGCCTATCCGGGCCAGAAGCTCAGCGATGAAACCGGCGACGCCCGCCTGGACCATAACATGTCGCCTGCCCTGCGACTCCAGGTCAAGCAGATGCTCAAAGAGCAGGGCGTCAAGCTGGTCAATTATGGTGTGGTGAGTCTGCCGAATAATGAGGCCGAGTGCCGCAAGGTGTTCAATTTTGCTGGTGAGATGGGCATCGAAACGATCGTCTCCGAACCGCCCGAGGATGCCATTGCGCTGATCGACAAACTCTGCCAGGAGTACAAGATCGGCATGGCGATCCACAACCACCCCGAGCCCTCGCACTACTGGAATCCGGATACCGTGATGAGGGTCTGCAAAGGCCGGAGCCAATGGATCGGCGCCTGCGCCGACACCGGGCACTGGACCCGTTCGGGAATCGATCCCGTCGAGGCGGTCAAGAAACTCGGCCGGGCCGGGAGGATCCGCAGCCTGCACTTCAAAGACCTCAACGAATTCGGCAACAAAGGTGCTCACGACGTGATCTGGGGCACAGGCAAAAGTAAGGTCGGCGCGGTGCTCGCGGAACTGGCCTGGCAGAAGTTCGACGGTGTCTTCTCCATCGAATACGAGCACAACTGGCTCAACAGCCTGCCCGAGATCGCTGCCTCCGCAGATTGGTTCAACCGGACCGCTTCGGATCTTGGCGTCAGTGAGTGGGAGTATCTCTTCAACGGCAAGGACTTGGGGGCCTGGGATGGCGAATCCAAGCTTTGGTCGGTCCAGGATGGCGTCATCCGCGGACAGACGACCCCCGAGAACCCCGCCCGGGGCAATACGTTCCTGGTCTATCGCGGCGGCGAATTCAGCGACTTCCATCTGAACCTGAAATTTAAGATTCACAACGGCAATTCCGGTGTCCAGTACCGCAGCAAGGAATTCGGCAAGTACCGCATCACCGGGTACCAGGCCGAGGTGGAGAATGCCCCCGGCAAGGTCGGGTTCCTCTATCATGAGGGCGGTCGGGCCTGGCTGGTCAACGTCGGCGACCTGATGGTGATCGACCCGGACGGTGAGAAGGTCGTTCGGGGTCGCGTCAACGATCCGAAGCAGCTCATCGAGGATGGCTACTACCACGACAAGGACTGGAACGAATACGACATCATCTGCCGGGGCAACCATCTCCAGCATTTCCTCAACGGCTACCAGACCATGGAGTTGATCGACAATGATCGGCTGACGGCGCCGGATCCGCAGGACCGCAACGGCGCCTCCCGCAAAGGTGTGCTGGCTCTGCAACTCCACGCCGGACCGCCGATGATCGTCGAATTCAAGGATATTCGCGTCAAACGCCTCTGTTCCGACTATGGCGATGCACAGTTGATCTTTGACGGTCAGAATCTCGACGGCTGGACCACCAAGGCCGGCTCGGGCAAAGAAAACAAGTGGGTGGTCGGCAAGGCCCAGGTCTCCTCGAGCAATGCCAAGCAGTTGGAGACGGTCGAAGGCAGTGGCGAGATGATCAACCTGGCGCCGGAGCACGGGGCCAGCCAGGACATTTATTCGAAAGCCATGTTCGGTGACTGCCGGATCGAGCTGGAAGTCATGGTGCCGCAGGGGTCGAACTCGGGTGTCTACGTGATGGGTGAGTACGAGGTCCAGGTGCTGGACAGCTATGGCAAGATGCGCATGGGCAACGGGGACATGGGGGCCATCTACGGCGGTTTCTCCCCTCCGGTCAACGCGTCCAAGAAGCCCGGTCAGTGGCAGCAGTACGTTATCGAGTTCCGCGCCCCGCGGTTCGACGCCGACGGGAACAAGACTCAGAACGCCGAGTTCCTGAAGGTGGAACTCAACGGCTGCGTGCTGCACGAGAACCTCGTGATGCCGCAGCAAACGCCCGGCGGCCTGACCGGCAGCGAATCGGCGACCGGCCCGCTGATGTTCCAGGGCAATCACGGACCCGTGGCGTACCGCAATATCATTGTCAAGCCCTTGCGACCCTAGGATGACCAACGGCTAGCCTGGTCAGTGTGACAGAGCGTGGGATTATAGGACGACGGGGAAAATCAGGTGAGTTTCCTTGACAATCCGCGTCCGGGGCACCATAATGACGGCCCAAAACTCCGATGGTCTGTCATGAATCGAAGTGTTAACTTTTTGGAGCGAATAAGAGTACAATGAGCGACCAAAAGAACAACAAAGGCATGGATCGACGCAGTTTCCTGCGATCCACCGCGGCAGTGGGCGCCGGGTTGGCGGTGGCCCCCCGCGTTTTCGCCCAGGCCGGCGGCGCGAAGCCGGACGATATCAACGTAGCTCTGCTGGGCGCCGGCGCCGAGGGCCAGGTCCTGATGGACGCCTGTCTCAAGATCCCCGGCGTGCGCTTCAAGGCGGTCTGTGACATCTGGGAAGCCTACAATCAGAAGCGCGTCTCGCGGCTGCTGGCTCGTTACGGTCACGAGAACAACACCTATGTCGACTACAAAGAGATGCTCGACAAGGAGAAGGGCAACATCGACGCGGTCATCATCGCGACGCCCGACTTCTGGCATGCCGAGCACGCCATTGCCTGTATGGAAGCCGGCCTCGACGTCTACTGCGAAAAGGAGATGTCCAACGAACTGGCCAAGGCTAAGGAGATGGTCGAAGCGCAGCAGCGGACGGGCAAGCTGCTCCAGATCGGGCACCAGCGGCGAAGCAATCCGCGCTATATCCACTGCTATGACAACCTGCTCAAGCAGGCCAATATCCTCGGACGCATGACCACGGTCAACGGCCAGTGGAATCGCGCCGCCAGTCCGGATCTGGGCTGGCCGGAGAAAGCTGCCATTCCGGACGACGTTCTGGCCAAGTACGGCTACAAGAACATGGCGCAGTTCCGCAACTGGCGCTGGTACAAAGGCCTCGGTGGCGGTCCCATCGTCGATCTCGGTTCCCATCAGATCGACATCTACAACTGGTTCATCGGCAGCGGTCCGCGTTCCGTCATGGCCAGCGGCGGCACCGACTACTACGACAAGGCCACCCACGAATGGTACGACACCATCCTGTCGATCTTCGAGTACGACACCCCCAAGGGTGTGGTGCGTGCGTTCTATCAGGTGCTCACGACGAACAGCGCCCAAGCCTATTATGAGCAGTTCATGGGCGACCAGGGCACGCTGGTGATCTCCGAGTCGGCCAGCCGGGGTTCCGTCTATCGCGAACCGCTGGCCCCCGAATGGGACAAGTGGGTCAAGCTCGGGTTTATCAACGAGCCGGTCAAGGAAGAGGCCAAGGCCGCCAGCGAGGCAGTGCTGGACGTTCGCGAAACTGTGGCGCCTCCAGCTTATGAGATTCCGGTCAGCATGGAAGGCAAGCCCTATCACCAGCCGCATCTCGAGAACTTCTTCAACGCGATGCGCGGCAAAGAAAAGCTCAATTGCCCGGGCGAAATCGGCTACGAGACGGCAGTGACCGTCCTGAAGGTGAACGAAGCGGTGGAAGCCGCCTGCAAGCTCAACTTCAAGCCGGAGGAGTTCGAGGTCTAACGGGTATCCGAAGATGCCTGCCGATGGTCTTCTGCCGGTGGCTCGACAAGAAAGGAACTGAGATAGCCTTGAGAAGAGAACTGATCTTAGCGCTCATTCTGTGGCCCGCATTGTCTTTGGCGGTGGTTCTGGCGCAAGAGGATGAGCCCTCTTTGAGCAAGCTGGGCGACAAGAGCGATGGAAGTCGGGCGCACCCGACGCATCGGATCCCTCTGATTGCCGAGAATGAAGATGGGGAAAAGGGCGCGCAGATTACGCCTGATTCCGATCTGGTGTTGCCCTTCTCCACGAAGTTCACCTGCGGCGAATGCCACACCTACGACGTCATCAAGCATGGCTGGCATTTCAACGCGAACGAGCCCAATGTGCCGGCCGGTCGCAACGGCCAGCCCTGGATCTACATCGAGCCTCGCTTGGGGATTCAGCTTCCGCTATCTCATCGTCCCTGGCCGGGCGCCTATCACCCGGCCGACCTGGGGATCAGCGATTTTGTCTTCACCGAGCTGTTCGGCCGGCACATGCCGGGCGGCGGCCCGGGCGAAACCAAAGCCACCGAGATGGAAGACATCGGCAGGCAGTACATTTCCGGCGATCTGGAAATCAACTGTCTCGCCTGCCATAACGGCCACTACGGCCAGGACATGGGAGGCGTCAACGGCTGGGCGGTGCAGATTGCCGTCAATCGGAACTTCCGCTGGGCGGCTGCCGCCTCCTGCGAGTTCGCCTCCGTCACCGGTTCGGCAGCCGCTATGGGCATCGCCTACGATCCGTTCATGCCCGAGGATGGCGAGAACGAGCCGCAGGTCACCTATCACGAGTCCGCGTTCGACAGCGACGGCAACGTCCTGTTCGACATTCTTCATGAGCCGCCCGACCAGCGCTGCTATTACTGCCATTCGAACGTTTACTACACGCAACAGAATGAGCCGTATGAGAAGTGGAAGGCCGATGAGGACGTCCACCTCACGTCCGGCATGAAGTGCGTCGACTGCCATCGCAACGGCATCGAGCACGAGACGATTCGCGGCTATCCGGGCGAACACGCCGATCCGAACCACCTCGTCGTCGAAGCGACCACGTGCGAAGGCTGCCACCTGCCCGAAGGAATGGAGACACCCGATGCCGGACGCATGGGAGCGCCGGTGCCGACGCACGTCGGGCTTCCCGTGGTGCACTTCGAACGGCTCAGTTGTACCGCCTGTCACTCGGGACCCTGGCCTGAAGATACGACGGTCCTGTCCAAGACCTCGCGGGCTCATCGCCTGGGCACGCCAAACGTGAACAAGTCGGAAAAGATGCTGCCGCATATCCTCTCGCCGGTTTTTGCCGAGCAGGAAGACGGCAAGATCGTCCCGCAGAAGGTCGTCTGGCCCGCGTTCTGGGGCACGGTGACCGATGGCGAGGTCAAGCCGGTGACGATCGATGTGGCGGAAAGCGTCCTCGGCGGGGTTTTCGAAGACATCGAGCTTCGCGAAGACGGCGACTGGCCGGGCCTGTCGAAAGAGCAGGTAGCCGGAGCCCTCAAGGTCCTCAATGACGCGGTCGACGGTAACGCGGTCTACGTAGCTGGCGGTACGCTCTATCGCCTGGCGGCCGATGCCAACGCAGTCGTGGAAGAGCCCGATCATCCCGCCGGTGCGCCATACATGTGGCCTCTTGCCCACAACGTGCGACCGGCCGCCCAATCACTCGGCGTTCGCTACTGCACTGACTGCCATGCCACCGATGCGCCGATCTCGTTCGGCTCGGTGCTGGTCGATAGCCCCGTCGCCTCGGAGACACCCGTGGTCAAGGAGATGGTCGAGTTCCGAAACGTGGGTCGTTTCACGGTCTGGGCGTTTGCTGCGTCGTTCGTGTTCCGCCCCTGGTTCAAGGTCGTGACGCTGGGGGCAGCGGCGGTGCTGGGCATCGTCCTGTTGCTGTATGGTTTGCGGGCCCTGGGCGCCGTCGCCAGACTGCTGGCGGAAGACGAATAACCTCTTCTGGAGTGAGTGATTGGGATGTACGAAACTGTAGCGATCCTGGTGATCCTGGCGACCATCGTCGGTCTTATTATCCACTGGTTCGCCGTCCCCGCCAGCACGGAATGCCGCCGGCAGGGGCCCGTCCGCGGCGCCGTCCACGTCTTCAGCCTGCTGCTCATCGAGCAGCGTTCCAGCCTGTTGGGCGCGTTGAAAAAGCTTTGCTACCTCGTGGCGATCGTGTGCTTTCTGGTTCTGGCGATCACGGGATTCTATCCGCTGCTGGTCCAGGGCAAGCACATTTCCGGCTTTCCGATGATGATTCATGCGACATTCGCACCCATCTTCGCGATCTGTCTGGCAATTCTGGGCCTGACTTGGGCGGGCCAAAGCCGCTTCGCGCGGAACGACTGGCCGTGGTTGCAGCGGCTCCTGCGCCGCACGACCCGGACGCATATTCCCGCCGGCGCCGCCGAGGGGCCCTGCAAAGGCTCGGCAACGGTTGCGAAGGTCGCCTTCTGGGCGATCGTCGTTCTGGCACTGCCTTTGATCCTGTCCATTACGGTCAGCATGCTGGGCATTTTCGGGACGCACTGGCAGGCGCTGACGATGGCGATTCATCGCTGGACCGCCATCGTGTTCACCGTCGCGGTGCTCGTCCATACGTACGCCTGGATCCGAATCCGGATGGCGGAATAGTCGCGATGCGGGCGGCGCCCTTTCGCGCGCGGTACGTTTCCCGCCCGGGATTGCAGCCCCCGCTTGGATTGAAGTGATGGCGCGCTGAAACGCAATGTGTAGTTGGCGGCGGTCGCTGCTATAGCCCGTCGCCGACACGGGGAGAAAGTGCATGCACCACACGGGTGTGCTTGCGTCCGGGCAGACCACACCTGCCCCATGTCCGTTTTTCCTACTGCCAATTCAGCGCTTGTGCCGATTCTATAAGGTGGACGTGAGTGAATCGGGTTTTATGATTTAGGAGAGCCGATTATGAGCAATGGAACGTTACCCAGTTACCTCAGTATGGCCAAGCCCAACCCGCCTTCGAATCGGGCCCCTTGGTACAAGAACACGGCGCCGACTTACGCCGGCATCTTCCTGTGGTTCGTGTTCTGGAGCCAGGCGCCGAGCGGTGGTGGCGGCGCTCCCGGTGGCACACTGGCCCAGGGCGTGGGCGTGGCCCTTCTCGGGCTGGTCATCGCGGCGCTGCTCTGCCATTTCCTGTTCTATCTGGTTCCGGGCATGCTCGGAATGAAGACCGGCCTTCCGCTGTATGTCGTCGGCAGTTCGACGTACGGCACCCAGGGCGGTTTCCTCATGCCGGGCTTCCTGATGGGCATCCTCCAGTTCGGCTGGCTGGGGGTCAATGCCTACTTTGCCTCGCTGGCTCTGGCGCCGCTGTTTGGCGGTAGCACCATCGCTCAGCAGATCATTGCGGTTCTGTGGGCTGTTCTGGCGGCGTTCGTCGGGCTCAAGGGCATCCAGTATGTAGCCAAGGTCGCAACCTTCCTGCCTCTGATCCCGGTGGCGATTCTTGTGATCCTGCTGGTCAAGACCCTGGGCGGGCTGGGTGATTTCGACCCGGAGGCCTTTGTGGCGGCAGGAGCCGCTCCCGACGCGGTCGAAGCGACGGGCCTGAGCCTCTTCGGTGTGATTGCGCTGTCCATCACGTTCGTGGTCGGCTTCTTCGCGACAGCCGGTGCGGCCGGCGTGGATTTCGGCACCAACAGCATTGATGGCAAAGACGTCCAGATGGGTGGTATCTTCGGCATCGCGGTGGCGACCATCGTTTCCGCCGGTGCCGCGTTGCTCATTGCCGCCGGTGCGTTCGGCGTCACGGGTACCTACGCGGTCAACCCCGCGGACCCGGGCTTCATGGGAAGCGTAATGGGCTCCCCGGGAGCCGGCAAGACCATGGCGCTGCTGCTGGCTGTCGCAGCGTTTCCGCCGGCATGTTTCTCCTCCTTTATTGCGGCCAACAGTTTCAAGACGACTCTGCCGAAAGTGAATCCCTTTGTCTCCGTAGGGATTGGAACCGCTGTCAGCGTCATTCTCGCCGTGACCGGATGGGCCGGGCAGGCGGGCGCCGTCTTTACGGTCATCGGCGCCTCGTTCGGACCGATCTGTGGGGCCATGATGGTGGATTACCTGCTGGCCGGCAAGAAATGGCCCGGGCCGCGCAAGGGTTGGAACCAGGCGGGCTGGATCTCGTGGGCCGTCGGATTCATCGTGGGTATTGCACCGCTGGTCGGGATTGCCAATATCCCCGCGGCGCCGTTGGTGGCCTTTGTCGTCGGTGCGGTGATCTACTTCGTGCTCGCCAAGGTCGGGCTCGAGCCGCCGGTAGTGCCGATGGCGGCACTGGAGGCTAGAGAGCCCGGCGAGTATGAAAAGGCGCCGGTCGCTGTCAAGGCGGAGGTAACCCAGGAGATGATCGACAAGCCTGAGAAGAAGAAATAGCTTTGTCGCTTCCCGGAAATGCGGATAGCCGACAGGGGTTTGGCGCAGGCCAAACCCCTGTTTCTTTGGGTCCTTCAGCATCACGCCCGCACGGATACAGAGCGACCTGTTCCGAGGGCTCGAAGTTGTGTAACAAAATCGCAGGCTGCGCAACTTGACAAAGTGGGCACGGGTCAATACCATACCTGTTCTCTACCGTCGGGGCTGGCGTGAGTGGCGTGGGCCGAGTCAGCGAAACAAGGGTACGATTTTGTGCATTGATTGAGGTCAGCGAAATGGGAAAGAGGAATGTAGGTTCGATGGTGAAATGGATCTCTTTGGCGTTGCTGGTTGTGGCGCTGTCTTTCGGTCCGTCCTGTAAGAAGCAGACCGAGCCCGCCCCGGCGCCGACGCCGAACGAGCCGGCGGCCGCAGCGCCCGCGGAAACTGAGACGCCTTCGACGGCTGCCGAGTTGACGAGTGCTGCCGCAGAGGCGGCGGATGCTGCCAAGGAAGAAGTGACCGCCGCGGTCGAAGAGGTCAAAGAGGCCGTCGCGCCGGCCACTGCGATGGAGCCCCTGGACATTGTGCTGCCCAAGCCGATGTTCGTAGGGACGCCCCAGGATACGCGCGTGCCCAACCTCAGGAAGCCCCGAGGCTCGGCGCGTCCGCCGTTCCTGGTGCCGGGCGGCGTCAAGCTCCTGTCGCTGAACAAACCCGTTTCCGGCAGCGATGAAGAGCCGATCATCGGTGACCTCGAGATGATCACCGACGGCGACAAGGAAGCCGCCGACGGCAGCTATGTCGAACTGGGCCCGTTCGTGCAGTACGTGACCATCGACCTTGAGCAGGAGGCGGAGATCGCCGCCATCGTGGTCTGGCACTACCACAAGCAACCGCGCGTGTACTACGATGTCGTGGCGCAGATTTCCAACGACAAGGATTTCATTACGGACGTCAAGACGGTGTTCAACAACGACATCGACAACTCCGCGGGCCTGGGCATCGGTGAGGACATGCACTACACCGAGACGAACGAAGGCGAGTTGATCGACTGCGTCTCGCAAGGGATGCCCAAGGGCCGTTACGTCCGTCTCTACAGCAACGGCAACACCAGCAACGACCTGAACCACTACATCGAGATCGACGTCTACGGCAAGCCAGTGGAATGAGTTGGCAAAACTGGGCGCCTTCTGCGAAGGTCGCCAGGTACTACTGGTTGGTGATTATCGTCGTGGCACTCGGGGCGTTTGTGACCCGAGTGCCACGTCTTCGAATGCGGCCCATGCACACCGATGAGGCCGTCCACGCCGACAAATTCGGCGATCTCCTGGAAGCGGGAAAATACCGGTACGACCCGCATGAGTATCACGGACCGACGCTCAACTACTCGACGCTGATCCCCGCCTGGCTGGCCGGCCAGCACAAGTACACCGAGATCAGCGAGGCGACCCTCCGCATCGTTCCCGTCATCTTCAGCGTGGTTCTCATCGCGCTGACGGCTTGGCTCGTCGGCGGTCTGGGGCCCGGTGCGATCGTCGCCGCATTGCTGGTGGCGATCTCGCCGGCGATGTTCTTTTACAGCCGGTATTACATCCAGGAGATGCTGCTGGTCTGCTTCACCTTCGGCGCCATCGTGTGCGGGTATCGCTATCTCCGCACGAAGTCTGTTCCCTGGATTGTCGCGGCCGGCCTGTTCACGGGACTCATGCATGCCACAAAGGAGACGTGCATCATCGCGTTCGGCAGCATGGTCTTGGCCGGCGGGGTTCTCCTGCTGGTCCATCGAGCCTGGCACCGTTGCTGGCCGGGTGGCCTGGCGGACATCAAGTTCTGGCATCTCGCGCTCGGCCTGCTCGCTGCGCTGGGCGTCTCCGGCGTCTTCCATTCCTCTTTCTTCACCTATCCGCGTGGGGTCCTGGACTCCTACCTGACGTACACGATCTACCTGGGTCGAGGCGGCGGGCACGATACGACCCACGTACATCCCTGGCACTTCTACCTCCACATGCTGGCCTTCGCCAAGTACGAAGGCGGTCCGCTTTGGAGCGAAGGCGCGATCCTGCTGCTTGCTGTCGTGGGCTCGATCGTGGCGGTCCGAGGTCGAACCCTCGCCGGCATGGATCCGCGTCTGCTTCAATTCGTCGCGATCTATACCGTTGCGATGACGGCAATCTACTCTGCGCTCCCGTACAAGACGCCCTGGTGTATGCTGGGCTTTCTGCATGGCATGATCTTGCTGGCGGGCGCCGGTGCGGTCGCGATCCTGAGTTGGCTGCGAGGACCCGTCGCTCGCGCCGTCGCCGTTGTCGTGCTGCTCGCACTAGCCGGTCACCTGGCCTTCCAGGCCCATCGGGCGAGCTTCGTGTACGCCGCCGACAGCCGTAATCCCTATGTTTACGCCCACACCGCCGACGACATCTTTGCCGTGGTGGATCGCATCGAGGACTTCGTCGGCATCGATGGACTTGGCGAGTCGGTTCCGATCGAGGTCGCCTGCACCGGAAAGGACTACTGGCCGTTGCCGTGGTATCTGCGAGGCTATGCGGTGCGCTGGTCGGTGGAACTTCCGCCCAGAATCGGACCCTTGATCGTCATCTCGGAAGATCTGGAAGGCGCCCTGGCGCACCGGCTCTATGTCGAAACGCCCGTCCAGGACCGTCGTATGTATATGTATCTGTTTGACGATCCGTATTACATGTGGTTGCGTCCCAAGGTCAAATTGCTCGGATTCGTTCGCAAGGACGTCTGGGAGGTTTATGACGAGCGGCCGGACCCGACTGAATTGCTGAAAGCCACTGATGGTCAGTCCACCGAATAACTCGGACAGCCCGGTCGTCCGGAGCGATTGGGCCGGCGTGCCGAACGTGCCGAACGTGCATCGCGTCGCTCACCAGGCTATGGCAACGACCTTCGAGATCGTCGTTCAGCACCCGGACAAGCTCTACGCCCAGCAGGCCGCCGACGCCGCGTTTCACGAGTTGGACCGGATCGAGATCGAACTGAGCCGGTACGTGGAAAACAGCGATGTCGCGCGCATCAATCGTCTGCCTGTCGGGCAGCCGCTTCTGATCGGGATCGAAACGTTCGAGTGCCTACAGATCAGCGCCGAGGTGTGGGCCGAAACCGGCGGGGCATTCGATGTGAGTATCGGACTGCTCTTGGACTGCTGGCGCGACAAAGACAAGAAGCCGCGAACTCCGTCGCCCGAGGAACTGGCTTTCGCCCGGGAACACACCGGCATGTCGCTGTTGCACCTCGATCAGGACCGCTACACCGTCGAACTGGCGACCAGCCCCGTCCGTGTGGACCTGGGCGGGGTGGGCAAGGGGTACGCGGTCGACCAGATGGCGGCTCTGCTACGCGAGTGGAGCATCAAGCGGGCTTTGCTTCACGGGGGATTCAGTTCGGTGCTGGCGCTCGATGCGCCCGAAGGCATGGCCGGCTGGCCTGTCACGTTGAGTCATCCGCATGACCGGAGCCGGACGCTGGCCCGTCTGAATTTGAAGGATATGGCCGTAAGTGGTTCCGGCCTGGAAAAGGGCGGTCATATCATCGATCCGCGCGTCGCCCGACCCGTGGAAGGCAAGATTGCCGCCTGGTCCGTCACGCCCGACGCCGCAACGGGCGACGCTCTCTCCACGGCTTTCATGATCATGGAGGTCGAAGATGTGCAGGCTTACTGCCGACGGCATCCGGAGGTGTCGGCTCTGCTGATTCTGCCGAGTGAGGATTCCACTGAGAGGATCATCTCCGTCGGAACCTGGCCAGAGGGATCGCGGGTCTATTGACGTGACGCATCCGGCGCTGGTTCGGTTTTCTGCCGACGGTCCTGCGCCATGGCGCGTTTGAGTTCGAGCAGTTCCGCCAGCACCGGCCACGGCGTCCGCGTGACCGAGAGCCGGCTGTCCAGGTCACAGGCCCATTCCACGGGAAATTCGCCAATGCGATAGCCCTTGTGCATCGCCCGCAGAATGATCTCGATGTCGAACATGAAGCCGTCGGTGACGCATTCCGCGTACAGGATTCGGGCCACGTTGCCCTTGTAGACCTTGAAGCCGCATTGGGTGTCGGTCAGTCGCCTGGGGACGCCCAGAAGCGCGCGCACCGTGGCCTTGAAACCCCGCGAGAAGAGACGGCGATGCCACGGCTGATCGCGGAGAATGTCGCTCTCGATCATGCGTCGAGAACCGTGGGCGATGTCGCACTGGCCCTGCTGGAGCAATTCCAGCCCTTGCAGTGCGTTACCATACGGAATGCAGAGACCGCAGTCGGCAAACATGACATACTGGCCCGTCGTGGCCTTCATCCCGGTCCGCACGGCATAGCCCTTGCCGTGATGAGGTTCATAGCGAATGACTTCGAAGCGAATCTCCGGCGGCACGTAGACCTTTCGGGCCGCCTCGGCTGTCTGATCCTCGCTGCAATCGTCCACTACAATGATCTCACCGGCCAGGCGATTGCTTCGTAGGAACTGGGCGGCCGCCTTGATGTCGCGCGCGATCTTCTGGCTCTCTTCGTACGCCGGAATGACGATGGATAGATCCATTTCGTTTCCATCGGTGTGCTGCACACACCATCATCTTCTTCTTGCGATTCCACAGACGCGAATCACCGCTTCTGCACTACCCATTATAGGCGAGAACCGCGTGCGGGCAAGTCTCGCCTGGCGCGATAGACGCTTGATTGCCGACGAAGGACAGGACCGGAGCGCGGGCGCCGGATACAAACGTGCGTGGTTCTGGATAGCATATGACTACACCCGTGCGGATGGCCCGCTTTGGGTTCACGACGGCAAAGACCGAATACTCCGGCTCGATGGGCGGGAATAGCGCAATGCCTGCGGAACCTGCGCCTGGGCTAGGCACCGAGGCCCGCCCGATCCGGGGGGCGGTAATTTCCGGCAGCTCGAATCGACGATATCCGCTTTCCCGGCAGGGAGATGCCCTGGCAGCGCATTGCCGATACGAGAACACGCAAAACACCCGCGAACACCACAGAGCGGCCGGGCGTAGTTATAGAACTGATTTCTGACAACTTCCAGGGAGGCTCTCCTTCATATGCTGCAACGAATCGTGCTGCTCGCCGGCATTCTATCCGTAGCTGTGTTTTGCGTATCTGCCCTGCATGCCGACGTCCGCGTCGATCCGGGATCGGCCCCGCAAAGAACGTTGGTCGCTCGCCATCTCCACCGCACGGCAAGGGATATGCCGCCTCGTCCCCGGCCGAGAAGCGTCATCGTGAGATTTGCGGCCGATTACCCCGAAGAGCAAAAGGACGGGATGCTGGGGATCTATGGATGCACGACCGAGCGAGCGTGCCGATCCCGCCGGCTTCGTCGCGTCCGCGTCCCCGAAGGGCGCACTCCGGAAGAGATGGCCTCCTTTCTCAATGCCGAACCGGGTGTGCTATACGCCGAGGTGAACCACTACGCACGCATGTATCTGGTGCCCGCCGATCCGTTCTATTCGCCCTACCAATGGCACTTCCAAAACGATGTGACCGGCGGGATGGGTATGGAGGCGGCCTGGGATATCGAGACGGGCGATCCCAACGTGATCGTCGCAGTCCTGGATACAGGCATCGCCTACGAGGACCACGGTGATTATCGTCAGGCTCCGGACTTGGCCCATACGCGATTTGTCCCTGGATATGATTTCGTCAATGACGACGCTCATCCCAACGACGATCAGGGGCACGGAACGCACGTCGCCGGAACGATCGCGCAAAGTACGAACAACGACGAGGGCGTCGCAGGTGTGGCGTTTGGCTGCTCGATCATGCCCGTGAAAGTCCTCGACCACGAAGGGATCGGTGATTACTTTGCCATCGCACGGGGGATCTACTTCGCCGTGGACAACGGCGCGCGCGTGATCAACATGAGTCTGGGCAGCCCGGAGCGTTCCACCGCGATCGAAGAGGCGGTGGCTTACGCCTATGAGCACGGAGTCACCGTCGTTTGTGCGTCCGGCAACGCCTACGAGGAAGGCAACCCGACCTCCTACCCTGCCGCCTACGACGAGTACTGCATCGCCGTGGGAGCCGTGCGATACGATGACACGAGATCGTACTACTCCAATACAGGGTCGTATATCGACGTGGTCGCGCCGGGAGGCGATCTGCGCGTCGATCAGAACGGCGATGGATATCCTGACGGGATCATCCAGCAGACCTTCAGCGCCGAATCTCCTGACTTTCACTACTATTTCTTGCAGGGCACCTCTATGGCCGCACCCCATGTCAGCGGTGTGGCGGCGCTGTTGGTCAGTCACGGTGTGACCGATCCGGATGCGGTGCGCGGCGCGATCGAAGGCACCGCCCGAGACCTTGGACCGGCCGGTTGGGATTCTGAATACGGCTGGGGAATGATCGACGCCTGTGCGGCGCTGCTGTATGGCGCCGCGGGAGACACCGACGGCGATGGCGCGATCGGCGATGTCGACCTGGCCGCGTTCTCCAGTTCCTGGCTCGAAGAGGGTCTGCCTTATCCGCCAGCAGACCTGAACTCCGATCGCGTCGTAGACTTTGTGGATTTCGGTATCCTTGGCGAAAACTGGCCTGGGTAACCCCGGGCCGGGTCGCCCCATCTTACGGATCTCACGTGGCCCTTGCGGTCTTGATGTCGTCCTCTTGCGACGGTATGATAGAACACGTCTGTGAATCGGGGGCGGAGGTCTGTGGAAGATCGATCGTACTGTTGACCGCATGAAGGAGAGCCGGACCATGGCATGCAGAATCGACCGCAGGAGTTTTCTGGGCAAGTCCATCGCGGCAGGGGCCGCCTACGCCGGAATCCGCGGCATGGAAGAGAAGAATCTGCTGGCGGCGGTGCAGGACGACGGCAAGAAGACCCGCGAATTGAAGAAGCAAAGCCGGAATGAGCCCAAGCTCCCCATGGGCAAGATCGGCGATCTCGAGATGAGTCGGATCATTGCCGGCGGCAACGTCATCAGCGGATGGTGCCACAACCGGGACCTGCTCTACGTCTCGACACTGGCTGCGCATTACCTGACGGAAGAGAAACAGTTCGACACCCTCGAACTGATGGAAGAGTACGGGATCAACACGATCTCCCCCGACCCAAGCCAGCTTGGCATCATCAATAAGTACAAGCGAGAACGGGGCGGCGAACTGCAAACCGTCGTCGGCGTGCGCGACGACTGGTCGCGTCTGGACAATCCCACCTGGAGCGGCATGAAGGAAGTGATCGATCGCAGCATCGACGAGGGCGCGACCACGATGTATACCCAGGGGGGCTTCACCGAACATGCGATGAAGCAGGGAAAGCCCGAGATGATCGAAGTCATCGCCAAAGCGGTCGAGTACATCAAGGAGCAGGGGGTTCCCGCCGGCCTGGGATGTCATGACGTCAAGGTCATCGAGATCGGCGACGAATACGGCATCGATCCGGATTACTATTTCAAGACCTTCCATCACGACAACTATTGGTCCGCCCACCCCCGCGAGAACCGCAAGCACTGGTCGGTCGATGCAGGCTATTCGGACGACCACAACGAATACCATGACAACATCTACGATCTGTTTCCCGACCAGACTGAGGCCCTGATGGCCAAGAAGAACAAGCCCTGGATCGCCTTCAAGACGCTGGCGGCCGGTGCCATCCATCCCGAGTCGGCCTTCGAGTTCTGCTTCAAAGGCGGCGCCGACTTCCTGGCGGTGGGCATGTTCGATTTCCAGGTCATCGAAAACACGATCATCGCCAACAAGATCCTGGCGATGGATGAAATCCAGAATCGCTCGCGCCCCTGGTGCGCGTGAGATCATTGCTATTGCTGTAGGGTGTGTTCCGCCGATGGATAGACGTCGCTTTCTTCATTCGAGCGTGGCGGCCGGAGCCGGCTGGGTCCTTTCGCCGACTTCCGTTCTCACCGCCGAGAGCAACGGCGACGACATCCAGGTTGCGCTGATCGGCGCGGGGGTCCAGGGCGAAGCGCTGTTGAACGCCTGTATCAAGATGGGCGGCGATTCGCCCATCCGATTCAAGGCGGTCTGCGACATCTGGGAGAACCTCAATCTCAAACGGGCGGTCAGTCTGCTCGGTCGGTACGGTCATGAGGTCAGTGGCTACGCCGATTATCGCGAGATGCTCGACCGCGAGAAGGACCTTGACGCGGTGCTGATCGCGACGCCCGATTTTTGCCATGCCGATCAGACAGTGGCGTGCCTGGAGGCGGGTCTGCACGTCTACTGCGAGGCGCCGATGTCGAACACGACCGAAGGCGCCCGCCGCATGGTCCAGGCTGCACAGAAGACCGGCAAGCTCCTCCAGATCGGCCAGCAGCGACGCAGCAATCCGCGCTATCGACACACCAAGACACAACTCCTGGACATGGCGGATCTGCTCGGACGCATGACCGCGGTCAATAGCCAGTGGCATCATCCCGCTCGACCCGATCGCGGATGGTCGAAGCGACTGGCCCTCGACGAAGCGACGCTCGCCAAACACGGGTACGCCTCCATGCACCAGTTCAAGAACTGGATGTGGTACAAGGACTTGGGGGCCGGTCCCGTCGGCGATCTGGGCGTGCACCAGATCGATGTTATCGGTTGGTTTTTGGGTGGCTCCCCGAAGACCGTCACCGGGCGGGGCGGGACCTACTACTTCGACCCGGAAACGCACGAGTGGCCCGACACTGCCATGGCGATCCTGGAATACGAAACCGAAGAGGGCGTTGTCAGCGTTTCGTACGAGACCCTTTTCACGAACGGCTATGGCGGGCACTTCGAGGTCTTCATGGGGGATCAGGGAGCGTTGGAGTTGTCCGAGTCGGCCGCACGCGGAGGTCTGTACCGTGACCCCGAAGCGCCCGATTGGAGCAAGTGGGTCCGGCTGGGTCTGCTGAGCGAACCGGGCGCGGAAGGCAAGCCGCGATCGGGTTCCCCCAGCATCGACGTGCAGGAGACCCAACCGCCGGCTAAGTACGAGATCCCCATCACACTGGATGTCCCATACCATCAGCCGCACCTGGTGAACTTCTTCGACGCGATGCGAGGCCAGGCCCAGTTGAACTGCCCGCCTGAAATCGCCTTCCCCGGTACCGTCGCTGCCTTGAAGATCAACGAGGCTATCGATAAGAAGCAGATTCTGGAACTTGGCCCCGACGATTTCCGCGCGTAGACCCGTTGTGGCTCAATTCAGCGGCGTCGCTTCGAACACGAGAGCCTCGAACGGTTCCAGATCAAACGCATAGGCCTGACCGGCCACCAGTGTCAGTTCGGGGCACTCTGCGGTGTCCTTCCACGGTTGCCTCAGCCGATATCGTCTGGCCGCACCCGACGGCAGTTCGAACGCCTGCTCGACATCCACACTGAAGCGTGTCTCGGTCTCGGCCGGGTTGCGAAGAACGAGAATCCCTTTGTCAGGCGACCACGACGCGTAACCATACGCCTGTCCTTCCCCCGGATCGCCGCCGATCCAGTGTACGTCGCGCAGGACGCCGGCGTTGCGCCGCGACCAGGCTGCCGCCTCCGCCAGCGCATCCCACATCGCTTCTGTCATCATGCCCGGTGTGACATACAGCTCCTGCAACTGCGTTCCCGACCCGAACAGCATGCGAATCTCGTCCGTCAGATCGCCCAGGTCGTTCGCCATCTGAGTAGCGGTCCCGAGTTGGGCGTAACAGATGCCCTGGACCATCAGCGAATTGAGCGGATACAGCGGCGCTCGCTGCACGATCATGCGATATGTGATCATGTCGCGATACGTGATCCAGCGCTGGCGCATGGTGCCGGCGCCGTGGAAGCCGCAATCGGCGCCGTTGCGCCAGATCGAATCGCCATGGAACAACCAGTAGGGCGATGGCCACGTCCCTGTCGTGATGCTCAGATACACGTCCGGCCGCAACCTGCGCAACTCGCCGCACAACCTCAATAGCCCCTCGATATCCGGCAGGAATTCCGCGTCTGCGCCGTCCCGATCGTTGCCGATCCCCACCCCGTCGAACTTGAAGTAGTTGACGTCGTACTCCTCGATCATCCGGGCGCATACGTCACGAAACCGCGCATAGTATTTCAGCCCCGCCAGCGAAAAGCCGTTGCGATTCGTCTCGAAGCCCTGGGTTTGCCCATACTTCATCCGCTCGTCCTTGGCCTGGCCATAGCCGCCCCAGGGAGAAAGCCAGACCCCGATCGCCGAGTCGTACCTCTTCGCCAAAGGCACGAGCGGGCCAAACCCGTCCGGAAAACCGGCGTGAAACCCCCATAGAGTCCGGTTGTCGTCCCATCCGTCATCGAAGACGAACGAATCGAGATTCACGCCGCGCTTTTGCGTCAACTCCCTGCCGAACTGCTCGATTACCGCCCGGCACTGTGATTCGCTCATCTTGCGATCGCCCCAAGCGATATCGTACCAGGAGTTGTAATGCAGGAAGGGGCGATAGGGCCGCGGGCGCTCCCGCTCGATATAGGCGCCGTAGGCGCGGCGCAACTGGCCCGCGGGCGCCACGCCGACCACAGCGGACTGCACCAGCGGCCGATCGGGCTCGAGAGCCATGTTCCGCGCCAGACGACACGTCACTCGCTTGCGTCCGTTCTCATCGCCGATCACGCTTTTCGCATTCGGGTGTTCATATGCCAGGAACATGCCTTCCGCCACCACGGGTGATCCCGCCACGGTGCCGACCACGCGGGCGTCGTCGCAATCCAGATCGACCAGTGTAATGGTTCCGACAGCGAGTGTTTCCCCGACCGCCCGCGCCGTGACGATCTGCCGCACATAGTGACTGTCGTCTCGCAGCATCGCTCGCCAGTCGATCCTCAACCGACCTTCCGATGCCTCCAAGGACGCCATGAGACACTGGCCGCCATAGTGATCCGCCTGCTTCAGCGAATCGGGTAGTGGTCGCACTTCCGCGATTCGTGGCCCGTCGATAAGTTTGAGTTGAGAGGCTTGGACGGTTCTTCCGTCACCGAGAGTCAGCGTGAACAGCTCTCCCATGGCGTCTATCCTGCGACCGGAGAGCTTAGCGTGAATCGCAACAGGCCTGAGCCGGCCGTCGACCGTGCTCCACGTAAGTGCCAGGACATCGTTCTCCAGTCGAATTGCATCGTCTGCGATTTCCGCTCGTGCCGGCTCGGCGGCAGCGTGAACGGCCAAAGAGAGAACCAGGGCTGTCATCGATGCGAGAAGGGCGGCATGCTTCATCGTTCGTTCTCCTGCCAATTGTCAGTCGATCGGATCAGAACTCTTCGATACAGCGTATCATTGTTTCGTAATTCCACAATGTCCGACTGCTCACCACTCGCCCGTAAGGACACGCCGACGGCATCAGCACGAACCCTCGTCCCTCGCCCCGGGTGCCGTCCGCCAGCGTCCGACGGACGATTCTCTCGAAGGCATCGGGCTCGGCGTTCTCGATGTCGGCGATTTCGATGTTGCCGAACAGGGCCAGGTCCGGTCCGTATTCCGCCCGAGCGAAGCTTAGGTCCACATCTCCCTGGGGTGGCGGCTCGATCGGGTCGATCGCATCGGCGCCCATCCGCACCACCGAATCGAGAACGTTGCGGATCCTCCCGTGGATATGGACGCGGGCAAAACCCCCGGTGCGATGGATCGCCTCGACCATGGGGCCCGTGTACCGGACGACGTATTCCTCAAACAACTGCGGCGGCAGATAGGGCTCCGTTGCGAACTCCGGCCCATAGATCCGCCACAGCCGTCCGGGAAACTGGCGGGCCACCTCCTCGGTCCGCCGATGAATCACCCGCGCGCACTTCTCCAGCAGACGGTGAAACCACGCACCCTCCGTCATCGCGACGACCGTGAAATCCTCCATGCCAAACAGCGTGGCCGCCGCACAGAGAGGGTCCTCCGTGTCCACCATGACGATCCCCCGCTCGCCCAGCCTCTGCTCTTCCTCGATCAGCGGCGCCACGTCGACGGTTTCCGAGAACGCCTCGTCAGGCAATTCCAGATACGCCCGCACGTCCTCGTGGCTCTTGAGCAGAGGTTCCACGGTCCAGACGGTATCCACGTCGGGATCGCGCCGGGTCAGCGAAGTCATCGTCCGCCCGCCCACCGTCAGCGTCGTATGCGTCATCCGCCGACCATCCTCGACGTACTGCTCGGTCCGGAAGAACTCAGTGGCAGGCGTATCCTTGGCATGCTCCCACGCCTGGTGAGATTGGGCCCGGACGGGGCTTCGCATGCGAATCAGGTCCGTGCGCTCTTCCGCCAGCGCCAGCAAAGGGTGCCACGAGGGATCGTGATAGATGTTGAACGGGTCGGGATCGGACGGGTCCATCTTAAGGCCGCCGATTTCGTAGAAGCTGACGGCGGGACGATCCACGGGCCGACCTTCCAGCGTCGCTATCAGTCGCTCTCGTCTGGTCATCGCCATCTCAGTCGCCCAAAACCGTTTATCGCCGGCCTCTTGTCGAACCCTGCCCTCGGACGATAAGCAACGGGCCTGAGATCCATGGCTGGAACCCAGGCCCGCAGGTGGTCAGAGAATTGAATCGACCGCTCGCTTTAGCCGACTACCTCGTCGATCCAGCCGAGCAGCTCTTTCAGATCGCCCATGGTGATATCGCCCATGTGCGCGATACGGAATGTCTTGTCCTTGAGCTGGCCGTAACCGTTGCCGAAGACAGTGCCATGCTTGTCCTGCACTGCTTTGATCGTCTCAGCCACGTTGATCCCGCGCGTGTTCTTGACGGTGGTCAGCGTGTTCGAGGCGTACTGGTCCTCGCAGAAGACCTCGAAGTTCTGCCGCGCCCAGCCGCGCACGAATTCCGCCATCTCCTTGTGCCGGGCCCACACGTTCTCCATTCCTTCCTTCACGAGCTTCTCGCACTGATAGTGCAGCGCATAGATGTGAGGAATGCTCGGCGTCACCAGTGTCTGATTCTTGGCCGCCGATTTGGCCCACTGCTCGAAGTTGAAGTAGTATCCCCGATCGGGCACGCTCTTGCTCTTTTCGATCGCCCGGTTGCTGACGGCTGCCACCGTGAATCCCGGTGGAATCGCGAACGCCTTCTGCACCGAGGCAAAGCCCACGTCCCAGCCCAACTCGTCGAAGTGCAGGGGCAGTCCGACCATGCCGCTGACCGCGTCCACGAACACCAGCACGTCCGGATACTTGGCCTTCATCATCTTGCTGATTTCATACACGGGATTGGTCAATCCCGTGCTCGTCTCATTGTAAATCAGCGTTACCGCCGCATACTGGCCCGACGACAGCTTCTGGTCGATCTGCTCGGGCGTGGTGGGCTGGCCCCAGTCGACCTTCAGCGTATCGACCTTCCGCCCGCACATCGCAATGACGTCGGCCCATTTGTCGCTGAACGCACCGCAGCAGGTGGCCAGGACGGTCTCGTCCGGCGCCACGCAGTTGCGGATGGCCGCCTCCCAGATGCCCGAACCGCTCGAGGTCGAGAGGAAAACGTTCTGCTCCGTGAAGAGAATCTTCTTGAGCATCTCGACCGTTTCGGCCTGGAGCTGCGAGTATTCCTTGCCGCGATGGCCGAGCGTCGGTCGGGCCAGTTGCTGGAGGACGTCCTCGTCGACCTTGACGGGACCTGGAATGAAGAGTCTCGGGGGGTTCTTCCAATCTGCCATATTCGTGCTCCGGAAAGAGGACCTAGAGTTTCTGAATCGTTAGCCCGGTATACATCTTCGGGAAGAAGTACGTCGACTTGTGGGGCATGCGTTCGCCCGCATCGGTGATAGCGACCAGTTGGTTCATCTTGACGGGATTCGTGAAGAACGCCACCTGCTTCTGTCCGGCGTCGATCCGGGCAATGATTTCGCGGATCGCGTTCGGTACGTCCTTGACGTATTCGACAAACTCGGGATTGCCCATGCGCTCTTCGTCGAGGCCCAGCACGCCCTCGAGCACCAGCTTCTGGAGCACCGAAACATCCAGCGTCCGCCAGGCCTCGCTCATCTCGGGCGTCGCGCTCGCCATGAGCTGCTCGTCCTTGAGGATGGCGATGCGAAAGGCGCCGTCGCCCATATAGATGCCCAGCGGAACCCGGTCCTGATCGTGCAGGTTTCTCATCTCCGCCAGCATCTTCTGACGCGCCTCCTGCTTCTGCTCCGGCGAGGTGAAGGGAAACGCGACCACTTCGAACGGCCCCTGGAGCCTCTCCTGGAACGCCTGGGGTTCGAACCCATCGATGCCGCCGGCTACCCGGTGGGTGGCCAGCACGAGAAGACCCTGCTGCCGGGCGTTCGTAAATGCCATCATCTGGTATCGGGCCGCGGGATTGCCGCTCTGTCGCCAGTAGTTCAGCCCGGTCGTGTAGCGGTGGTGCCCGTCGGCGATGACACAGCTCTTGGGTCCCATCATCTGCCGAATGGCCTCGATGTCGCCCTTGGCGGTAATGGCGAACAGAAGGTGGCGCACCTCCTGCTCGTCGACGAAGTCCACCAGCGGCGCCTGCGACGCCGCCTTCTGGATGATCCGATCCGCCACGCCCTCGGGGTCCTCGTAGAGCATGAAGACCAGCCCGAATCGCGCGGCCGTCGCCTTCTTGAGGTTCAGCCGATCCAGCATCGGTTTGGCGAACACCTGCTCGTGCGGTTTCACCGTCTCGCCGAAGTCCTCCAGCCTGGCCAGCGCGATGAACGTCAAGCGCCGGTACATCACGCCGTCGATCTGGAAGTCCTGCACGTAGCCGTAGATGCTGTCTTTCGTGTCCTGCTTGAGCGCGCCCTGCTCCATCCATTGCTGGAGATACTCGGCCGCCCGGGTGTACTGGTTATGTTGTTCGTCGTCACAAGAAGTGGTCTTGCCTCTTGTGATGCGGACGATGTTATAGGGGTTCTTCTCGTACAACTGCCTCTGTTGATCCGCGTTGATGACATCATACGGCGGGGCAATGCAGTCGCCCGCATCGCCCACCACGTGAGCGTCGAACCGATAGGCTCTGAATGGCTGGATTTCCATGGTTTCCTTCTTGGCCGTTTGGTGCTATCGCAGATTCGCCCCGCTCGCTGGCGCGCGTTTTCAGGACGGCTCATCCTGGTCGGTTCCGGATGGGCATTCGGGTCAGTATCGAGGCTGGGAACCCTCTAGGCATTTCTCCAGACCTCCAAGCGGGCGGATCATACCCCAGCGCCATCCCGTTTGTCAAGAAAGAACCCCCCGTCCGCGACAAAGAGAGTGCGGCGCCGCCCAACCGCTTTCTCCTGATATGCCGATTCCGGCAATTCACGTCGCTAATACTGAACCTTGACGCCGTTCTCCAGACGAAGCCAGGTGGTGAACGTGTCCTCGTCCGCCTTCAGCAGGATGACCCGGCCGCCGCGGGCGAAGCCCTCACGACCGTACGCGTTGAACCCAGTGCCCCGCCCGTAGATCAGGCGGATACCGTGCAGTGTCCCTTCGTAATCGTTGACGTGGTCGTGCCCGACGAACGTCCCTTTGACGTCGCCGCATTCGAGCATCGCCGCGAAGAATCCGGAGTTGATGTCCGGACAACAGACCTTCTCGTAGCGATAGCCCGCCAGGTTGGCATCGGCAGCCGCCAGCACCTGATCGTATTCCGGCAGCGGAATATGGAAGAAAGCCAGCGCGGGATAGGGCCGCCCGCCGTGCTCGCCCGTCAGCCTCCGCGAGGTCCGCCGGTACCAGTCCACCTGGTCGGTGTGGATCCAGTCGTACTTGCCCAGCGACTTCTCGGGGGGGTAGGCGTTGGAATCCAGGATGTACAGAATCCACTTCTTCGCTTGCCCGTCCGCCGACCGCACGGGCAGATAGTAGTTGCTCACGCCCGTGATATCCCTGGGCCCCTGCTGCGATATCGAATAGGGCAGGGACATGATGATGTCCATCAGTCCACGACGGTCCCTGGTTCCCTCGTCGTCGTGATTTCCCAGGGTGGTTGCCCAGGGGATGCGCCGTTCGATCATGGGCGCTGCGCACCGCTTCATCATTGCCTCCGGCTGCTTCGACGACGCCAGCATGTCACCCGTCAGCACCACCAACTGAGGCTTCTCCGCATCCAGGACCTGCCCCATCAGCGCCACCGTTTCGTCGTCATCCTCGCTGTCCTCCTTCAGGTGCAGGTCCGTGAACTGCACGATCTTGAACCGCCCGTTGGCATCGAATCTCAGCGAGGGTTGCCGGTCCGCGCCGGACTCTGCCCTGCATGGAACGACGTCCAGGCAGACCAGGATCAGCAACGACATGAGGACTCCGACCGATGAACGCATAGCGTCCTTCCTTTCTCCAAGCAGCTTCTCTCGGTCGCCGCCATCCCGACACCGCAGGACGGGCGCGATGAGCAAAGGGTACTACTCCGGATGAAGTCCGTCAATTTGGAAAGTCGTCAGACTCGCTCGATTTCGCGCGAAGGAGCCGTCATCGGAGGCGATGCCCCTGTCGACTATCCTCCCCATACCGGATCACCACGATTTCATGAATGTCTTCCACCGTGACTTCCACACGCTGACCGCGACGTTTCAGAACCGTCGACTTGTTGAATGTGTCGATCGTCTCGATGGGGTCGGCCAGTTCCAGAGTGGCTCGATACATCGGCGCATCCTCGATCAGGCCTGGCAGAACGTGAGGACGATTCTTGGGCGGCGTCGTCTGTGGAGGGCTGTTGTAGCCCAGCAGATGGAGCCGCAGCGTGTGGGTGGAGGGATCGTCTGTGACCACCACCTGGACCGTGGATGGTGCCGTGATGCGAACACGCGGACGGGGATTGAGCACACGGACCGCATTGGCCAGCAGACGCCGCGCTTCGACGATGTGATGCTCGCTGGCTGTGGCATAGTCAGGCGAGCATGCCAGCGTGACCACTCGCCCTTGACCGACTTGGTTGATCAAAATCGCGGGGCCCACCGGCGATTCGGCACTCATGGGCCATTCCGTTCCTTCTTTACCCTCCCGCTGCCGAGTGGTGCGGTAGGGCTGGAGGAGTTGCCCGACGGGTCGGGCGGATTTCGGCTCGAAGACGGCAGCCGGCCCTTTGACCAGGAAAGGCCAATCCGTTGGGATGCCCTCACTCAGTCCGTCGGAGATATCCGCAGACTGGCTGTCATCCGGGAAACGCACCCAGTTGTCCAATGAGTCGAGGCACCGGACGAAACGCGCGCCGATCAGATCGCTCAGCACCGACCGGTCGAGCGATTCGCCTCTTTGATCGAGCAATCCGGGCCAGCCGGTCAGGATGAGATGGCCACCCTGTTCGACGTAGTCGTGCAGCATCTCCGCCTCACCCTCCGAGACGATGGCGGCGTTTGGCAGTAGTACGACCGGCAGCTTGCGAAGTCGGTCCAGTGTGACATTTTCATCCAGCACGATAGCCCACGGGATGTGTTCGTAGACCATCGCCTTGTGGGCCCCCTGGAAGCTCTGAAAATACTTCCCAGGCTCGGTCCGACCGAGCCAGTCCCTCGTCCGGCTGCTGAAGTAGATGCCGACCTCCGCGACCGTCGCCTGCCCGAAATGCGCGCGTTTGGTCTGGGCCTCCCGAAAGGCCTGCCCGATGCGCTCGTAGGCGACCGGGTCGAGCCAGCCGTCGAAGCCGGTCTTGTCGATCATCGTCACAAACGTGCCATGAGCGAGCAGCGTCAGCAACTCCCAGCGAATATCGTGCAGGGGGCGCGTCGTCTGGTCGTGGTACATCCGCACGCCGCGCTGCATGGCCACCTGCACCGGTAATCCCGGTGTGGCCGCCCGGTAGAATTCCGCGTTGAGTCCCACCGTCAGAGCGCTGAAGCCCCACACCCCGGTTTCGCCTGTGATGAAATCTCCGTTGCCTGCATGCTGCACGGGACGCTGACCCACCTCAAACGAAAACGGCGGATTCCCATGGTAGTTGAAATCGACCGTCGCATTCGGATCGAGTTCCTTGATATGGCGACACAGCGCCTGTTCAAATCGTTCGCTCGTCGCGTACCGGAATTCCAGCATGTGGTCCCATTTCTCGTCCCACGTCGCGCCGTCGGGCATGCCGTGCCCGTACTCAGCCTCGAACTTTGCTCGGCAGTCTTCGCACCAGCATCCGTAGGGGGGGCCGAACCCCTGGTCCAGCATGTCGATGTGAAACCCCGCAATCCCGTATCGCAACTGCTCGGCGACGATCTCCTTCATCACCTCCAGATAGCCCGAATTGTAGCAGAAACGTCCGACGCGATGACCGCCGGGATCGCGCATCTCCAAGTCCGGATGCTCGCGAAGAAAATGCCCGCCCTGTTGGACGACGCAGTAGCTGATCACCGGCAACTCATGTTTGCGTGCCTCCTCCATCGTTTCCCGCAGCGGATCGCGATTGCCGAGGCCAGGCGCCTTCGGCAGGATCTGCGAATCGTAGTAGGCATAGTCCCCGTCGCGTGCCCAGATGACGACGTAATCGCAGTTCGCCTTGACACAGCGGCGCACGATCTCTCTGCCGTCAAATCGCGCGCAGTAGCGCTTGTCGTTCGGATCGCTGTGCCCGAACTGGGCGCCCGTTGGTCCGACCTCCATCCCGACCAGGACCTTCCTGAACCATGGGGCGCTTGCCTGTCCTCCATCTGCCACCTGGAAGGAGCCCAACCCTGCGATTGCGATGATCGCAGCCCATAAACAACCTCGTCCGTACATGCCTGTCTCCATTCACTTGGTGATATTTCCGTGGGCCGATCTGCCCCGAATAGGATTTCAGCGGTCTTCCCGACGCGGCTCGCCCACATAGAACGGCACGTTCGCATAGCCCACGTGACCCTGGCCGTCGTGGACCTGCACGAACAGGCGGTAGGGGCCCTGCTTCTCGGGTGCGGTGAACTCTATTCTCGGTGTGTCATCGCTACGGATCAGTCCCGCGATCGGCATGGCAGGCTTCTCCCCGCCGCCGGCGTACGAGTCCTTGGGAATCTCCACTTCGGGTCGGATATCCCAGCGGAAGGCCAGCGGGTCATAGTCGCTGTCATAGGCCTCGACCTTGGCTTCATACGGTTGCTCCGGCTCCAGGTAGATACGCCCAGCGTCGGCAAAGCCCGTCACGTCGATCGACAACACCGCGGGCGCGCGATTCGCAGGCCATCTTCCGCTCCAGAGATACTGCATGGCATCGACCGATTCGGTAGCCAGGTCGTCCTGGAACATGCCGTACCAGGTGTGCGTCGTCTCCTGTTTCTGGCCCCACAGGAACACGAACGAGCCCAGGCAGTGCCCCGCATCCCCCCGGATGACGTCCACGTAACGCCGATACGTCGCCTGTGCCTTCTCGGTGCTCGTCTCCTCGATGGGCGCTCCCCACCGCGTCCTGGGCACCTGCCAGTGTCCCGTCGGACCCCACTCAGCTACCACGTAGGGTTTGGGCCAGAACCGCCTCGCCAGTTCCGTCACTTCACCGAGGTCGCCATACGCGTTGATGCCCAGCAGATCGAAATCGGGGCATTGCCCCGCGATTTCTTTGACCTTCCGCTCGAATCGCCCTGTGCCGACGACCGTCATCACCGGGTGGTTTGGATCGATCTGGTGGATCTCGCTCGCCAGGTCGTTGAGCCGCTGCCAGAGCATTGGGTGGTGCGGAATCCCGGGTGGAATCCAGTCCAGTTCGTTGCCCACCGCCCAGAACATTACCGCCGGGTGGTCCTTCAGTTCCTCAACGATGCGCAGCACGCGCTGCTTCTGCTCCGCCACCATCTGCTCATTGCCCCAGTCCATCCCGTCTCGCTGACCTCGCACCGGCAGGTTCGCCATCGCTGCCAAACCCGCCTGTGCCACGCGATCCAAACCCCTGCGGTTTGCCCCCGTCCGCACGGCGTTGGCGCCGCACCGCGCCAGCAGCTCATACGAATGCCAACCCACCGCGCCCTTAACATAGAACGGCTCGCCATTTCGCACCAATGTGAACCGCCCCTGCCCTCCGCCAATCTCGAACCGGTGGCCCGTCGTCTCAGCCGCGATGCCCGTGCTCGGCAGGATGAAGGCTGCAAGGCTGGACACCATTGCCAGGAAGCATCTGCTTTCGAATCTCATCGTCGATCCTGATCAGGGTTGCCGTCGGTGTTTCAAGAAAGGTCCTTGTTGAATTTCGCCAAGGCGGTCCGAATCTTCTCCCAGGCCAGCTCCTGCGGAAGACAGCTCTCTCGTGCCGCCAATGCAGCTGCCACTCCCGCGGCCTGGCCCGTCGCCACCGCATCGCCCGTGACGCGATAGCTCGAATGGGCGATGAAGTCCCCGCTGATGCATCGGCCCGCCAGCAGCAGGCCCTTGGCATCCTTGGCGATCAGCGCCCGTAGCGGGATGTCGTAGGACGTCACCCGCACGTTCGAGCGGGCGATGCCCCTGCCTTCGTCTTTCCGAGGCGAATGGACGTCGACGCCGAAATAGACCCGACAGATGCCGTCCTCGTGGCGGGCCCCTCGCGCCAGGTCGTCGGCGGTGACGGTGTACAGCCCATGAATACGCCGGCCCTCGCGGACGCCGATATGCTCGTTCGTCGCCACCAGCCGCAGCCCGCTCCAGATCCCGCCAAGCGAGCGAAGAGCGTGTACGATCTGGTGGATTTCCGCCCGGGCGCTGACGGTGGCCTTGGTGATCTGGGCGGCATCGGTCGGCACGTATCCGTACTCATGATTGGCCGCCAGGCAGAAGAGGTTGTCATAGATGCGGAACAGCGTCGGCTTGTCATACGAAGGATCGTAGCCGCCTCGACGGATTTCCTTGAGCAGCAGTTCCTTGGGTACATTGTGCGGCCGGTCTCGATCGCGGACGAAATCCTTGATCCGCTCGTGCTCGACGCCCGTCAAAATGGCCATCATGCTCATCGGCTGGGTCGCGCCGTCCTCGGGCCGACCCAGATCGAATCCGCACCCTGCCCGCGCCGCCAGATCACCGTCGCCGGTCGCATCGACGAAGACCTTACCTCGCCACGCCTGGCGACCCGACTTCGACTCAGTGATCGCCAGCGACATCCGCTTGTCGGTATCCGTCGTGGCCGCGACCACCTGCGTGTGCAACTGAAACTGCACGCCCGTCTGGGTGCACATTTCCTCCAGCAGCAGCTTCATGACCTCGGCGTCATAGCCGAACGAGTAACCAGGATGATTCACATAGCCCGCCTGGCAGGTCTTCATCTCCGACAGGATCTCATGGAGAATGCCCGGCTTGTCCTTGGTGTCCAAAATCCAGCAGAGCAGTCCGGCCGTCCACACCCCGCCCAGGCATCCGGCGCTCTCCAGCAGCCGGACCTTCGCCCCCAGCCTGGCCGCCGCCAGGGCCGCCGCAACCCCCGCCGGTCCGCCCCCGCATACCACGACGTCTGCCGTATCCGCCACCGGCCCCTCCGCCTCACCACCCGACGTACCTCCCGACACGGTCCCGAACCCAAGCAGTCCCGTTCCCAGAAGCCCACCCTTCATCATCGCCCGTCGATCGATCTTCTGCGTCATACCCAAACTCCACCCAAGCTGACCACGAATTCCTCCGTAGCATACTCCCTATGCTCGTGCGAGACAACCGGCCGATCGGACACGTCGTGTCGGTATCGGAACGCACATCATCCCTGGAGCGGACACGACACGATTTCCACAAGGAAGACCGACGTGGGAATTCCCCTTGGCAGAACCGGCAAAACGCCTATTTGCCGCTCCTCGGGCATATGACAGTCTGAACAGGCAGAATGTCAACGCGTTTCGAGTGCCGATTTCCGTCGAATTCATGGAGGTGATCATGCTTGGACTCAGAATTCTCGCTGTTGTGGTAGCACTGATGGTCCTGGTCGGCGCATGCGAGGAGACGCCTCAAGCCGAAGCGACTACCGATCAGGATGCCCCGTCGCCTGGAACAGCCACGGCGCAATCGACGGCCATGCCGGCGCCCGACGCCAACGCCGTCTGGGCGTACATCGCCGAGACCCAACCCTACACGCAGTGGCAGCCCTGGCCGGGCAAGCCGGATATGTACCCCGGGCAAAGCCCCCATGGAGCCTACCTGAAGCTCTACGTCAATCCCGCCGCGATGCAGGCCCTCCAGGCCGGCAACACGACCATGCCCGACCGGGCCATCCTGGTCAAGGAGAACTACGCCGCCGACCAGTCGACGCTCGTGGCTATCACACCCATGTACAAGATCGACGGGTACAACCCCTCCGCGGGAGACTGGTTCTGGGCCAAGTATGGACCCGAGGGCCAGGTCATGACCGCCGGCAAGGTCGACAGTTGCATCGAATGCCACCAGAAGGCCGAAGGCGACGACTGGCTCTTCACCAAGCTGCAATGACCGGCACTGAACGACTGCGAAACTGCTCACCTAGGCGTATGCCTTCGTGCCCTTCCGGCACCGTCACTCTATCCGTGGTCGGGCGCTCACAGGTATTGAGATCATTGCGATGATCTTTGAGAGCAATCGCCTGCTAAAGCCGTCGCACCAATCTTCCTCCTGGGGAGTAGGTCGCGCCGACCGACTCCCGGGAAGATCTCGCTTGGCATAAGCCGCATGGCCGATTTCGTGCAGGAGAACGTACAAGGCATATCGCCTTGCACTGGCCGCATTCCAAGTGATCGTGCCGCCGTTCGGGTCGAGCCTGCCGCCGCATCGGCGCACCCCTTCGAGATACCGGCTTTCTGTACACACGAGCGGGCTCTGCATGTCGGCCGCGACTTTCCTGACGCAGAAATTCACCCGAATGCGACTGCTCGTTCCGCGTCTAAAGGTTCGCCCCGCATGGGTGCTCTTCCCGCTGAACCCGAATCGAATGTACTGAGTCGCCTCCCAAACCTCTGCAGGGATATGGTTCCTGACTGCTGCCACATCCCCCTTCGTCAGAGGATAAACATAATCGGGGCCCACGCTGTCATACACAATCTTCACGATGCCTCGCCTTCAACAGGTCATGCCGTCGAGCCAGTCGACCGCCCGACAACCAGCGCCTGCTTCATCTGCGGCTCGGTGGCCGATACACCGGATATTGCGAGTGTCCTTCGTGACCCGGTTGGTACTCACCGGTGTCAGTTGGCTCCGCCGAACCGTTCGGCGATGTTTTCGATCAGCCGTTTGCCCTGAATCACTGCGGCAATGAGGATTCGGGCGTCCTCTACCTGATAGATGACGCGATAGCTGTAGACGAATTGCTCCCTGATGTTCTCATCACTGAGTTCCAGCGCTACTCGTCCAATCCACGGTAACCTCTCAATGCTTCGGGTCGTCTCGACAATCTTGGTCGCGACGGCTCGGGCATAGAACTGCGAGTCGCGGGCGATGTACTGGGCGATCGCTTCCACGTCCTCAACGGCTTCAGGCGACCAGGCTATTCTGCGGTCCATTTGGCCAGCCGCCTTTCAGCCTCCTCCTGGGATAGGGTTCCCTCGCTGGCGGCTCGTTCAATGCCCTTGCGGACCTTGCCAAGCACGTAGAGATGGTATTGCACGTCCTCCAACGTACAGTCGTCCCGAAGCCTCTGGAGCAACGATTGAATCTTGTCTTTTGCCGTATTCACAGTAACCTCCATCGGTCGCCTAAGATGCGCCCGATAAACAGTATACCAGAAAGATCTCGGTCGCGGCCCCCAAACTTGGAGTTGCCGAACTCGCATCGGGTGGCGCGCGAGGAAGATGCCGTCCGTCTTACGTGCGCATACCACTCTATAAAGGCCTATTCCTTCGATGAGACCGGGGTCTGATGACCGGAGGCTGGAGAGCCGCTCGTCGGGCGGTCTTGCGCAAATCTATTTTGAACAAGGCGATACGAGCGACGAGATACGAGTTACGGCTTTTTTCCGGCGAGGTAGTCGTTGATGCCGGCCGCCGCGGTTCGCCCCTGGCCCATGGCCAGAATGACGGTGGCGGCGCCGAGGACGATGTCGCCACCCGCGTAGACGCCTTCGATCGAGGTCTTGCCGGTCTCGTCGACGACGAGATTGCCCCACTTGTTGAATTCCAGGCCGGATGTGGTCTGTCGCATCAGCGGATTCGCCTGATTGCCGATCGCAATGATGACCGTGTCGACGTCGATCTGGAACTCCGAGTCGGGGATGGCCACCGGTCGTCGGCGCCCCGACGCATCGGGCTCGCCCAGTTCGTATCGCAGGCATTCGATGGCGACCGCTTGAGCGTCGTCGTTGCCGATGATCCGTTTGGGACTTTGCAGCAGGTGGAACTCCACCCCTTCCTCTTTGGCGTGATGTACCTCCTCGACTCGCGCGGGCATCTCCTTCTCGGTCCGACGGTAGATCAGATAGACCTTCTCGGCGCCGAGCCGGACTGCGGTACGTGCCGCATCCATCGCCACATTGCCGCCCCCGACCACAGCGACCCGGTTGGACGTCGCGATCGGCGTATCGGCGCCCGAGCCGAAATCGTACGCCTTCATCAGGTTGGCCCGCGTCAGGTACTCGTTGGCGCTGTATACTCCGACGAGCGATTCGCCTTCGATGCCCATGAAACTGGGCAGGCCCGCACCCACCCCGATGTAGACGGCATCGAACCCGTCCTCGTTCATGAGTTGCTCGATGGTCCGCGTCCGCCCGACGATGAAGTTGGTCACGATCTGGACGCCCATCTTTCGCAGCGTTTCGATTTCCTGCTCGACGATGGCCTTGGGAAGCCGGAACTCGGGGATGCCATAGACCATCACGCCGCCGGGCTTGTGGAACGCTTCGAAAACGGTGACGTCATGCCCCGCCCTCCGCGTGTCCGCCGCTGCGACGATGCTGCCGGGCCCCGAACCCACGATCGCGACCTTCTTGCCCGTCGCCGGTCCGACCGCCGGCACCGCAGCGCTGTCGCGACCGAGGTCGGCGACGAACCGTTCGAGCCGTCCGATGGAGACCGCCTGAGAAACGTCCTTGAACTTGAGCCCGACGGTGCACTTCTCCTGGCACTGCACCTCCTGGGGGCAGACGCGTCCGCAGACCGCCGGCAGGAGCGAATTCTCCTTGATGATATCGAGGGCTTGGCCGTACTCTCCGTCGGCGATGGCCGCCACGAAGTCCTTGATGCGAATCCGGACGGGGCAGCCCTCCACGCACGGCGCGGTCTTGCACTGGAGGCAGCGCATCGCCTCGATCCGCGCCTGCATCTCGGTATAGCCCAGCGCGACCTCACCGACGTTGCGGCGTCGCTCGCCCGCATCCTGTTCCGGCATGGCCTGCGCCGGAATCTCGAACCGGTCCTTGGGTTTCAATCCGCCGTTCTGATGCTTGGCCAGTAGTTCTTGCAGCAGCTTCTGTCGTTCTTGCTCTGTCGCCATAGTGATTCCCGTAAGGTGGGCTCAGAACCCACGCATTGCATTCCGGATGTGCCAGGAAAGTGCGATCAGTCGTTCAGGCCGATTTTGCACTGGTGCTGCTTGTACCGCTCGTGAGCCTGCTGCTCCTGCAACTTGTATGCGTTCATGCGCTTCATCATCAGATCGAAGTTGACCAAGTGGCCGTCAAACTCCGGACCGTCGACGCAGACGAATTTGGGCTGTCCGTCGACCTCGACCCGGCAGCCCCCGCACATGCCGGTCCCGTCGATCATGATCGTATTGAGTGAGACCTGCGTGGGCACCTCGAACTTCTTCGTGACGTCGCAGCAGAACTTCATCATGATCGTCGGACCGATAATGAAGGCGTGGGCAGGCTTGGGATCGCCTCCGCAGACCTCCGTCAGCGGTTCGGTCACCAGGGCTTTGCGCCCGTAGCTGCCGTCGTCGCTCGTGACCACCAGCTCATCACTGATCTTCGCGAACTCTTCTTCCAGTATCACGCGATCCTTCGAGCGGAACCCGAGGATGCTGATGACCCGATTGCCCGCCTTCTTCAAGGCGGTCGCGATCGGCAGCAGGGGGGCCGCCCCGATCCCGCCTCCGACGCAGACGACCGTCCCGAAGTTCTCGATGTGGGTGGGCGTGCCGAGCGGGCCAGAAACGTTGGCGATCGCGTCGCCTTCCCTGAGATTCGCCAGTTCCGAGGTGGTCTTGCCGACGCGCTGCCAGATCAGTTCGATCGTACCGGCCGATGGATCGGCCCCTGCGATCGTCAACGGGATGCGCTCGGAATAGTCGTTATTGATGCTGAGAATGATGAATTGACCGGGCTGGCGGGCCTGGGCGATCAACGGCGCTTCAACCCGCGCCCAGAATACATCGGTGCCCAACTCTCTCTTGCTCACGATTCGATGCGTCATTCGGTTGATCGTTTCCTCCGAAGTTGGCTGTCTATTCTTACAACGAAACCGCTTCCCACACCGGCGTGCGGACTGATGCTCTGCCTGGTCCCTTCGACGGCCTCCGGTCCTACAGCAGCCCGTCGATGGCCTCGGCAAGGTCCTTCTTGCCCGTCAGGCCGACCCATTTCTTCTGAACCTGGCCGCTCTTGAACAGGATGATGGTCGGGATCGCGCTGATCCCGAACTCGACGGCGGTGTCCCGCGCCTCGTCGGTATTCAGCTTACAGACCTTGGCCTTGTCGGCGTATTCGGTGGCCAGTTCTTCGACAATGGGCCCGATCATCTTGCATGGGCCGCACCACGGCGCCCAGAAATCCACCAGCACCGGGACCTCGGAATTGTGCACCATCTCGTCGAAGGTGGCATCCGTCAACTCGATTGCATTACCCGCCATGATCGTGTCCTTCCCTTGTTTCTCTGGGTTTCAGAGCCGTTCGGCCGGCGGGTTCTACCGGCAATTCCCGCGACCGCGTCCTTCCAGGCCGCACGGACCACGAAGCTCCGGCGCCACGAGATTCGATCGACGCGAAATCCGGAAAGCCCCATTCGGTCCGAGAAACAGAGGTATTCTAGGGGTGATTCTCGGGCTTGTCAATCGCCAAACCGTCGGCTGCCTGGGCTTCCGAGCTCTGGGGATCGTCCGCCTCGACCACTCCCGATCGCTTCTTTGGGGGCAGTTCCAGGATCGGGATGGGCAACTCGCTGGTCGGCGCCTCGTCCGCCTCGGCATGCTCTTCGATCTCGCCTGCCATTTCCTCCTCCTGACGGTCCGCTGCCTCTTCGCTCTCGTCCTCATCCGCCTCGAAATCTGTCCGTCGGCCTTGTGCGGGCACCTCCTCGATGCGAATAGGAGGCTCGTGCGTCGTTTCTGCCTGTGGCTCTGCCTCTTGCAGGTCGGGTTCCTCTTCCGCTACGGACAGGATCGCCCTCTGCACCGCCTCCTCGGCGGGCTCGTCGGTCAGGGCCCGCAGATAGATCTGGTTCGGAGACGTCTCGCTCTGTTCCGCCCAGATCAGCTTGTCGCGGATCAACTCGAGCATCGCCAGGAACAGGCCCACCATCACGAGGCGATTGGGTCGCGAGTCGAAGACACGCTCGAACGTCATCGGCCCCTCGGTCTGGAGGCGGTGCAGGATCTCGATCTGGTACAGATCGATCGGGGTATCGTCTTTGATATGGCCGGTATAGGTCGTGTTGCCGATGGCCTTGCAGACCGTGTCGAAGGCTTCGAGCAGGTCCCAGATGCTGACCTGATCCATGTCCAGCTCAGGCTCGGCATCGGGTTCGAGTCGGCTGATCAGGCTGGTTGGACGCCCATACCGCTCCTTGTGCTGCTCGGCAGCGGCATCGAGGAGGTTGGCGGCGTCCTTGAATTTCTTGTATTCCAGAAGCTGGCGAATCAGCTCGGCTCGCGGGTCGGCCGACTCGTCCTCGGTCATCTCTTCCGGCTTGGCCTTCGGCAGCAGCATCGCCGACTTGATCTCCATCAGCGTTGCCGCCATGACCAGAAAATCGCCCGCCAGATCCATGTCGAACTGCTTGAGCATCTCGACATAGTGCAGGTATTGGTCGGTGATCTTCGCCAGGGGGATGTCGTAGATATCGACTTCCTCCTTTCGGACCAGATACAGAAGCAGATCCAGCGGGCCGGCGAAGATCTCGAGATTGACGCGGTAGTCAGCCAGAGGGGACTCCTGTCACTTCTGCTCGCGCAGGATCATCTGGGCCTTCTCGGCATCCTGCTCGAACGTCTGCAGTTCGATGTCCTGGGCGGCCGGCGCACCGGTATAGATGTTGCCGGCATTCTCACCCATGACGACCGCCTTGATTCCGCTGTCGTTGAGTTGCTGTTTGGCCAGCTCGGCTTCGATGTAACTCTCGAATCTGGCGACGGTTACAAGCTTATCATCCATGGTCAAGCTCCCAGCCCGACAGCCTTGCGGGCCTCGATCAGGGTTTGCGCCGCGACGGCTTTCGCACGAGCGGCACCGCTTTCGAGCATCTTACGTACATCGCCTATATTATCTTCGAGTTCGGCCCGCTTCTGGCGGTACGGCTGAAAAAACTCGATCATCAGTTCGGCCAATCGCTTCTTCGCCTCACCATATCCCATACCCCCATTGCGGTAGCGGACGTCCCATTCCGCCAGCTCCTCGGCCGAGGCGACCAGCTTGAGCAGCGCGAAGACGTTGCATGTGGACGGGTCTTTGGGCTCTTCCACCGGGGTCGAGTCCGTAACGATCTTCATGATCTTCTTTTTTACGCTCTTCTCCGGCTCGAAGATCTCGATCGTGTTGCCATAGCTCTTGCTCATCTTGCGCCCGTCGGTGCCGGGAACCACCGCCACCGACTCGATGATGTGCTCCTCCGGGATCACGAACACCTCGCCATAGGCGTTGTTGAACCGCGTCGCGATGTCGCGGGTCACCTCGATGTGCTGCTTCTGATCGGCCCCGACCGGGACAAGATCCGACTTGAAGATCAGAATGTCCGCCGCCTGGAGGACGGGATAGGCGAAGAGCCCATGGTTTGGCGTAAGTCCTTGCGCCACCTTGTCTTTATAGCTGACGCACCGCTGGAGCAGGCCCAGAGGCGTGATGCAACTCAGCAGCCAGGCCAGCTCGGTCACCTCCGGCACGTCGGACTGTCGCCAGAAGACCGTCTTCTCCGTATCGAGCCCGAGCGCCATGTAGTCCATCGCGACGTCCAGGGTGCGTTGGGCTACCGCCTCGGGAGCGGGATTGCTGGTCAGAGCGTGATAGTCGGCGATGAAGTAAAAACCCTCATGCTCCGCCTGCAACTCGAGATGCTGGCGCATCGCACCGAAATAGTTGCCGACGTGCAGCCGCCCCGAGGGCTGGATGCCTGATAGGACTCTCAACGGCGTCTCCCAAAGCAAGAACCACAAAACAAGGTAGATACGGGCAATGGGAAAGCATACTCGCCGGAGCCTCTACCGTCAAGGTTTTTGCCCCTCGCGCACGTTCAGAGGGGGCACGACAGGATGGCCGCACGGCTCGTGCTCGCAATGGTGTCGGAGGATGCTACTGAACTCCCGGGAAGAACAACCCTTGGTCCACTAGGAACGGCACACCGCGCGCGTACCACAACCTGGTCGCAAACCCCATTCGGATCTCCGTACCGAACCCGGGGTTCACCCGTGCGGAGCCAGACCTTCTTCTTCGCCGATAGAACCGTCGTAACAAGACTCCACCCTCGGGCCGTCGCGCCCGTGTAGAAAGACCTCTACCACCATGCCGAGACGGCCCGTTGCTCCGAATGACACCTGCCGAGAATCGGTTCACCGACACATCGCAGGTCGCCTGGCAAAGACATCCGACCCGACGATCTGCCGGCTTGAAGTGCGATGCTCGCCCGTACGCCGACGATAGTCTTCTCGCACCTCAGACCAACGCCGTCACGTCCGAACGAGCCGGGGCGGTCTCTACGACCTGCCCAGCGACTTCATATACCTCTTGTTCTTCTTGAGACCCATCCGCGAGGCTTTCTTCTTCACCGCCTCCGTCGGACGGCCCAGATTCGAGGCGACCTCCGCCGTGGCATGATTCGGGAACAGCTTGCGGAGTTCCTTGACGTCTTCCTTGGTCCAGGTCCCCTTGGTAAGTGCCTTCCGTGCCATCTTGCGCCTCCTTTCAACGCACCTAACAATGTAGGCTGAGATATGTACCAGAATACTATGGTGCCCTTGACGTCACGATCAAGAATTTTCCACCATCAGTATCAAAAAAAACACTCCAAGCGCTCATGTCGCGACAGGAGGCCGGTTCTCTGCCTCCAGAATCTGGCGTGCCTTCGGAATGGTGTCCTGTGGCTTGACCTTATACGTTGCCTGAAGGATTCTGCCCGTCTCGTCGATCAGGAAGGACGATCGGATGATTCCCTGATAGGTCTTGCCGTACATGGATTTTTCGCCCCATGCCCCGTAGGCTTGTGCCACTTCGTGGGTCGGATCGCTCAACAAGGGGAAACCAAGGTCGTACTTGCGGTCGAATTTTTTCTGCCGATCCGGCTTATCGGGACTGATTCCGACCGCGACGACTCCACTGGTTGCCAGGAGTTCCATGGCGTCTCGGACGCTACAGGCCTGGGTCGTACAGCCCGGCGTGTCGGCCTTGGGGTAGAAGTACAGCAAGAGTTTGCGGGATCGGAAATCGCACAGGGATACGGTTTGTCCGTCCTGGTCCTGCAATGTGAAGGCCGGCGCCGGGTCTCCTACCTTGAGCTGCGTCATTGCGTTCTCCTTCTTGCGACGCGACAGCGGCCGCTCGGCTGACTGGTGCAGAGCATTTCGCTGGCGATGTCACGTTCGTGTGGACATACGCGGCGAGGCAGGGACGGTTCTCTTGCCGGGGGCGTTCCCGGCAAAAATAAGGGTTTTCCTGATGCCGAGGCTGTGACGGCCGGTCGCGACGGCAGGGGGGCCCGCGCGTGCCGGACGGTGCGCTATCGTTCGCGCGTGATGCGGAGGGTGTCCCCGGTGTCGATCAGTTCGAAGAGTCGGGCTCGCTCGTCGGGACTGCGATTGGGTCGGTGCAGGACAAGCATCAGCGCCCCCTCGAACGTCCGGAAGATCATCCCGTGACCGCCGTCGCCGACGAAGAGGGGCGTTGCCTGGTGTACCCAGGGCCCGCGCACGCGACCCGATTCGGAGGCGGCAATCCCGGTGGTGTATCCGCTATCGGTGAAGCTGGACCAGATCATCAGCAGTCTGCCGGTCCGCGTCCGGTAGAGAAAGGGACCATCGGTTACGTAGCGGTCCCGACCCGGGGGCGTCCATGGGGCGTCGCTGGCCCGAAACAGCGTCACCGGTGGCCCTGCGACGTCGGACAGGTCGTCTTCGAGTCGAACGAGATTGATCGTGCCGTCCTTGATCTGGACCCACTCGTGGCAGTAGACCATGTAGGGAATGCCGTCCTCGACCCAGAGCGTGCCGTCGAGCGTCATCAGGTTCGGATCGGTGTGCGAACGGTTCTGGAAGGGTTGGAAAGGCCCCATCGGCGAGTCGGCAACCAGCACCTGCGTACCTCTTGCGGTCTTCTCGGGCCAGTCGGGCCAGGGCTCATCAGGCAACTTCCGCCGACCGTTCATGGTGGCGAACAGATAATACTTGCCCTTGTAACGGTGCATCTCCGGCGCCCAGATGTGCCCCTGGGCCCAGAATTCAGCACCGATTTCGAACACGGCATGGGGCCCCGTCCAGGTCTGAAGGTCCTTGCTGGTCAGCACCGAGACCGCAGGGCCCGCCACGCCGGTCGGATTGACCGACGAGGTAACCAGATAGTACGTCTGCGTGCGCTCATCGGCGAGGACAAACGGGTCTCGCAGGCGGGTCTGGTCCAGGGTGAACGTCTGCGTCTGCGAAGCCGCCGAGGCGGGGACCCTCCCCGCCTCGACGATCAACCAACATAAAATCGAGAAAATACGGATGGATGCTCGCATCGCCCCTGACGCTTTCTAGCGGCTTGTCGCCGGACCTACTTGCTCTCGACCGAAAACAGGCGCAGAAGCATCACGCCATGGCGGGGAACCTCGGCGCCAAACTGGTCGCTGAACACCCCGATGTCCTTCTGACGCCACAGATCGCGAACGCGCATCTTACCGCTGAGGTTCAGGTCGGACCACTTGGCGACCACCGTCTTGCGGGTCTCGTCGCGGTTGAACAGGCCCACGATGGTCGAGCCGTCCTCCATCGTCTTGGCCCAGACCTCCAGCGAACCGTCCTGCGCCACACGACTGGCCTGCTGGCCCAGCGGGTCCTGATTGACCTCCAGCACCTCATCGTTGGTCAGCAGGTTCATCGTGAACTCGTCCAGTTGCGTCAGGTCGCAGCCCAGCAGCAAAGGCGAGCAGAGCAGGCACCAGAGACTGATGTGCGTGTACTGCTCGTTGGGGGTCAGGTGCGTCTCCCGCAGGGTCGGGCCCCAGCCGACCTTGCCGACCACCAGCATGTCCGGATCGTTCCAGTGACCGGGCGACGCGTACGGCGCCAGGTCCGCCTGGGCGAAGCCGATGCCTGCCATACTGCCCCAGGTGTCGACGATGTCGCCTGTGGTACGCCAGCAGTTGCCGCCCACTTCGGCGCCCCACTTCCAGACCTCGCCCATGCCGTACTGGCACAGGCTGTAGACGATGTCGCGATCGACGCGATCCAGGCAGCCGCGCATGAAGACGTAGGGCTCTTTCATTTGTTCGAGGTTGGGCCGGGGCACGACGGATCCATAGCCGCACCAATCATACTTCAGGTAGTCGAAGCCCCAGTCGGCAAAGCTCTGGGCGTCGAGCAGTTCGTGCTTCCAGCTTCCCTCGTAGCGCTGGCAGGTCCATGGGCCGGGTGAGATATAGATGCCCGCCTTGAGACCCATGTGGTGGATGTCGTCGGTCAGATCCTTGATAGCGGGGAACCTCCCGTTGGTCAGGATACGCCCGCACTCGTCGCGCGTGGTCCCGCCCACGACCGGGTCGTCGGAATCGAGCTGTTTCATCCAGCAGTCATCGATATTGATGTACTGCCAGCCGTGGTTGATCAGTCCGCTGGAGACCATCGCCTCTGCCGCTTGGCGGATCTTCTGCTCGTCGATGGCACAGCCCCAGCAGTTCCAACTGTTCCAGCCCATCGGCGGAGTCAACGCGATCGTGTCTCCCACGACCAGACGCAGCGTACGACGGGCCTCCCCCAGGTCGTTGCGGGCGATCAGCGTGATCTTGTATTCACCCCTGCGGTCGAGACTCCCGGTGATTCTGCCTGTCTCGGCGCTGATGGAGAGCCCGTCGGGCAGGCTCTCTGCGTGGAACCCCATGGGTCGCTGTCCCGTCGCCGCGACGGTATAGAGCACGGGCGACCCCGGTCGGACGCCGAACACCTTGGCGCTGTTGATCCGTGGTTTGGGGCCCGGTTTGGGTGTCAGGATGATCGCCTCTTCCCGGGGGGCGTCCACCGTCTCCGGCCTCTTGCCGACGACCGTGAAGGCCGCGTTTGCCCAGTCGGCGTGGTCGTAGTTGATTCCATCGTTGCCCCCACTGACGAGCAGGACGAGCTGATTGACGCCGGTCACGTCGACGTCCACTTCGCGGGCGGGTTGTCCGGCGCGCAGGATGCCGCTCTTGTAGATCTCTTCGCCGTCGGCCAGGATACGAAACTCCACCGACCCGAACTGCCCGGCTTCGTCGTCCAGACCCACCCTTGCGGTAAAGCGCGTGCTGCCGCCCGCCAGATCGATGTACAAGGCGCTGTCGGCGTGGGTGCCCAGACCCCGATCGAAGGTTTCGCCATCGATGCGGAGGGGGTTGCCGTCCACGGATTTGTCCTTCTGCGGAGACCCCCAGCCCTGCTGGGTCTTACTGATGTCCAGGTCGGAAAGCCAGACCTTCCTGCCCCTGGCGGAGGTTTCGGCGGCAGCCGCCCAAGTGCCGGCAACGAGGCTCAAGCACAGCAGGACGGGTACATAGCGGAGCTTCATGGTGGGTCCTTTCAAAACCATGCCTCGGATGAAGACCCCCAAAATACCGGCGGGCCAGGGGGGCATCAAGCGTTTTTCGCCTCAGGCTGTCACGCCCCTGCCGGCTGGGCGGCCCGGATGTTTCCGGACGGCGGTTTTTCGCGCGTTGTGGTTATCCGACCCCTCCGAAATGCCGATGAACCCGTCGTACAGCGTTGATGTTCCGCAGGTCATGCGTCGCTTGGACGAGTTGAGGGCGGCCCTTCGTGCCACACCGCTCGATACGCCGCGATGCCGATCCTGGGCTTTGGGAGGTATGCCGCCATGACGGGTCATAACCGGATCGTTCCGAGACTGGAAGAGAGCACGTGCCGTCGTCCGCGACCCAACCGTTCCGCGACGGTGGTTCTGGGGCTTGGCGTCCTCCTGGTGCTGGCGCTGACCAGCAGCTTCAGTCCGGCCCAGACCTCGATGGAACTGACCCGCTGGAAGGAATTCTCCTATGCCAAGGAGACACAGGTGGTGGGCGGCCGGATGACGGCTCTCGAAGCGGTCAATCGCACGGGGTTCGTGGTCGTCGGCGATGGCGAGTTCGCCCGCCTCAATGCCTGGATCGTCCACACCAGCTCACCCGACGGCAGGCAGTACTACCAGGGATTCGTCATCTACGATTTCCAGGACGGTTCGAGCATCCTCGCCAAGGTCGATGCCTCAGGCGAACCCCAGGGCAAACAGATCGGCACCATCGTCTTCGTCGAAGGCACCAAACGGTACAAGGGCATTACCGGACGCGGTACCGTCTCGTCGTGGATGCCGGTCAAGTGGGACATGTACACCGAGGTCGAAGCCAGCTTCTCCGTCACCCGCGACTGACACCACCGCCGATCGCGCCTTTCACCAGCCCGGTCGTGCCGCACACCCGAAGCGCAGCCGCTGCGTCCAAACCCGCAATGATACATCCCCTCCGCCGACTGTCCCTATAGAACCTGGCGCTGTTCCAGGATTCTGTAGCAGTCAGCCAGAAAGTCTGTTACCGCAGCGCTGCCCAATGGCACTATACCTATAGAAAGGCTGTTGAATGTGCGGTCGCCGCTGGTGCGAACCGCCCACTGAAAACCGCCCACTGAAAACTGACCACTGAGAACTGACCACTGAGAACTGAACACTGTCATGCACGCTGCGACGAACCAGCCTGGACCGCAACACAAGAAGCGAGGAAACGACCCCGTCGCGTCGATCCCGACCAAGGAGGACTGGATCCAACTCTATACCAGCCGCATCCTGCGAGTCTGGTTCCACCAGGGCGGCCCGCTCGGCCTCGCCTACGCCTACGCCAACTGGATACGCAACGACCTGGCCAAAGCCTACGACCACCCTCTGACCCGAGCCTTCATCGAGGAAAGCTATTGACCGAGGGAGCCCGGCCAAACACGGAGGAACACCCGCCGTGCACGACTCCAAAGACCAGTCGTGTCGCTAGAATGAAAAGGGCTGCGAGTCTCGCCCGCAGCCCCTTTGCCTTGACGTTGTCGTTAATCTGTCGATCCAACTATTCGTCCGTGTCATCGAACGTGATCAAGGCTCCCTCAAAGAGGTACTCGGTCTCGTTCCAGACTATCATTCGCGCTGCCGTGCAGTCGACATCGTCGGCGAGCACAAGCCAAATCTTGGCGCCCTCATTCGTATCGTTCTCCGCAGGCAGATCGCCTGTGTCGGCCGAGCCTGCAATGTGTACGTTGCCGCCGCCATTCGCGGTAGCGCGTCCGAGACAGATCAAGCCATTACCCGGCCATGGATCAGGGTAGTAAATCAGGCAGTACTCGACGCCTGCTTCCAGACCGTGCCCGTTGAAGACAAACTCGAACTCGGGCCCGGAGAGGCTGTACGTCATCTTGCCCCAGGCACCGTCCTCGACAATCGGCCAATCGTCGGAATTATCATTGATCTTCTCATAGAGATTCAGGTGCCCGACGTTTGATTTTCCAGCCGGTCCGTTCGGCCCTTTGGCGATCATCGGCAGTGTGACCAGCAGGCTCAGTACGATGCTGAGAAGCATTAACTTTCTCATTTTGCGGCCTCCTTGCTTGTTGAAAGGATCGAAACGACTTCGCACGCTCTTTCTCCCGCCTCGGATTGCGCCAGTGGCTTCGATGCGAATGCCTCCTTTCTGGCCCTGACGGAAAAGTAAAACCACTATCGTATCATGAAACAGGATGCTTCACGGATATTGGTTTTGGGGAAGCGGATGGACCCATTCGTTAGAGGTGGCATTTAGGATCAAACCCAATCACCCCTCGGTTTCAGCTCTACATAGCAAGTCTGGATTCGACCGATGGCATGGGCGCCTGGATGCCAACGGTACGCAAGGCAGCCATAGTCCTGTCACTTGCGGCGACTGCCTTATTCTCTCAGGTCACAGCGATCTCATGTCGAAACTGAACCTACGCGTCATCGTGTGGCGTGTGCGGAAAATCGTCAATACGGGAAACTACGTATTTTGCGCGCGAAGCGAGTAGGTGGCGAAGGCAGAGGCCGAATTGCCGAGTACGCCATTGAGATTGGCCTTCTGCGATGATTCGTGGGTGGAGGAGTTCAGCGAGCCCTTAGAAATAGTAGGCCAATTCGAGGCGGGCGAAGTCGTCGTCTCGCAGTTGATGGATGACGCTGCCGTCGGCGGTATCGAGGAAGAGCCAGGCCTCGAGGATGAGCCTCCAGTTGGCGCCGAAGCGTCGACTGGCCTCGATGCTCATGGCGTTTTCCGACTGCTCGGTGTCCTGGGCGAAGCCGAGGAGCAGTTGCGATCCGGCGGCATCGTTGGGCGTCAGACGCATGCCCAGAAACAGGTCGTTCTGGAAGATGGTCAGGCCGCCGTCATCGCGCTCGTTGTAGGCGTATTCACTGAGGACGCCCAAGTCGGTATTGCTGCCACCGACGCCGAAGAAGGTGTACTCGAACCCGCCGACCGCCGCGAAGTAGTCCTGGAAGTATCCGTTGCGAAGGTAGGCCTCCAACTTCCAGAGCCAGTTGCCGCTGGCGTACTGCACATCCGTCCCGACCTGGTTGATCTGCTCGTAAAACGGGATGAGTCTGGAGTTGTCCGTGTCGGCGGGGTCGACCATGGAAGGCAGTGCCAACAGGGGGTCCCGGCTCGTTCCTCGAAAAACGTACGCGCCGAAATCCACGCCCCCGAACGTCCGACTATACCGCAGCGCGACGTCCACGTTGTTCTCTTCCGAGGTACTCTCGTAGATCGGATCGTCGACATCGACCACACGCGACGTGCGCAGCCGGCCCTCCCGTCCCGGGAAGGTACGCTCGCGAAAATAGGGCAGCAGGAAGAAATCGATTGTCCCCCAACTGGGCGAGATCGAGAACTCAATCATCGGCTGGCCCAGCTTGTCTTCGGTGTCGATGTGTTCGACGAGATCGGTCTGATTGACAATGTCCACCAGGTGGACGAACTCGGTGGCGCCCCAGAAGACCTTGCCGACCCCGACGCGGAAGAACCAGTTGTCCTGGCGGTACAGGTAGTTCAGCTCGCGGATATCGGCGTGCGTACGCTCCGAATCGGCGCTGTCCAGACGCCCGAAGGGGACGAAACGGAAGCTGGAGCCGTTTTCCCATGCGTGGTAGTACTCCGGCTGTGCGGCGATCGAGCCGTTGTGGTGCTCCTGGTCTTCATAGAGCGGATCGTGAAAGAAGGCCCGGCCCTCCACCGAGACCCATCCCGAAATCTCTCCCGCCCCGGCGACGCCCGCCGCCGCGAAACCCATCAACATCCCTGCCGCCAGGGCGGCCAGCAAGATCCTCTTGTGCATCCGTGTCACCTTAACTGCGTCATCGAAGGAGAGTCAGGCTGTGCCGCTCGAAGTCGATCTCGTTGAGCCCCTGTCCGAAGGCGAAGTCCGACCAGATCAGGGTCGTGCTCTTGCTCGTCTGGTGGTTTATCATCTCCATTCTCTCCGCCCGCCAGAGGTGATCGAGATATTTGCGGTAGCCTTTGAACGTCAGGGTCTTGAGAAGATCGTTCTTTCGATCGTAGTATTCCACCTTCCAACTGCGATAGTGCGCCTTGTCGAGCCAGGCCACCTGGCGGCTGTAGCCCGAATTGGCCTTGTCTACGGGGGTTCGCTCGATCACGTAGCAGTCGTTGCCGTCATAGGATTCGTCGCGGAGCCAGTGATAGGTGTACTTCTCCAGTTCCTGGGTCGCGATGTCTTCGTAAGAGAACTCGCTGCCCATGAAGGAGCCCGATTTGTTCTGGGCGGCGATCCGCCGAATCCGCCGCAGCGCCGGCAAGAACAGCCACTGATCGTCGTCACTCTGCTTGTGGGTGTGGGTCAGCAGGATCGTGCCCTTGACGTCGGGCGGGGTGTCGAAGATGCACAAGCTCCTGGTCCCCTCGCCCTCGACCTCCAATGTTCGGATGCGAAGCTCCCGCTCGCTGGTCTGCCCCTGTTTGTTGCGCAGCACCATGCGCAGGTTGGCGCTGCTGTCGCCGTACCCGCTGCTGAGCCGATCCGCCTCTGTGGCGATGGCCAGCCCACGCTGCTCGGGCGACGGTTCCGCTGCGATGGACGAACACACGACGTAAGCGACAACGATTGCTACAGTTACGACCAAGGTGCAATTTCTCATAGATGACTCACCTGCGAATCCGTTTGCGGTTCCTGATTTGCCCTGAGACTACCATTTTTGCGGTCGATTTTCAGCAACAAAGTGGGCAGCAACAGAAAGTCCATCAGCAACGCCAGGGCAATGACGATCGCGCACATCATGCCCATCTCCGAACTCATCCGGTAGTGGGACAGCGTCAGCAGAGAGAACCCCGCGACCAGGGCGACCGTCGTGACCCACATGGCGGTTCCCACCGTTTCAAAGGCGTAGCGCACCGCCTGCTCGGGATGCATCCCATGCTCGCGCCGGGCCCGGTCGTACTTGCTCAGGAAGTGCACCGTGTCGTCGACGACGATGCCGATGGTCATCGCGACGATGACCGACAGGGCCAGACCCACCTGGCCGTCGATGAACCCCCAGACCCCGAACGCCATGGCCGGCGGCAGCAGGTTCGGCACCAGACTGATCGCGCCCAGTCGGAAGCTGCGCAGCGCCACCGTCATGATCACCGAAATCAGAAACAGGGCGCCGAACGAGCCCTTGAGCATGCTGCGGATGTTGCGATGGGTGATGTCCGCCCAGATCAGAGACAGCCCGGTTCCCCGAGTCTGCATGTGGGCGGGGGCGTTCGTTTCCAGCCACCCGTGAGCCCTGTCGTCCGCTTCGTGCAATTCTCTGGCGCTCATGCTCTCGAACATGACGAGGAACCGGGCGGTCTTGCGGTCCACATCGATCACGTTGTTGAGATCCTGCCCGAACGGCAGCGACAGCTCATAGAAGAGAAGATACTGGGCCGCCAGTTCCCGACTCTGGGGAATGCGGTAGAAGTCCTCGTCGCCTCCGTGCATGTCCCGATTGAGCCGCTTCATCGTGTCGGCGATGGTGCTGACGTGGATCACCTTGGGCTGCTGCCGATACCATTGAGCGAACTCGTCGAGCGTGGTCAGGTAGTTCGGGTCCGCGATGCCGCCCGACTCGCCTGAACTGAGCGGATACTCGATGAGGTCCCAGCCTCCGAGGTTCTCGATCATGAAGTCGGTCGCCCGACGAAAAGGAAACGTCCGGTCGAAATACGTCAGGAAATTGTCGTTGAGCTCGATGCGGAAGATGCCCAGGGTCGCCACAAGGCCCAGCGCGAGCATGGCCCACCGAAGCACGGACGCCCGGCGAATGACGCAACGGGCCAGTCGATCGCAATGGATGCGGATGACATTCTTCTGGTCGGGTCCGGCGCCGCACGGCAGCACCGCCGCCAGCGCCGGCAGCAACAGGATCGAGCAGAAGAACGCGGCGGTGACGCCGATGCCGACGATATTGCCCAGGTCGCGGAAGGGCGGCGATTCGGAGAAGTTCAGACTGAGGAAGCCGATGACCGTCGTGATGCTGGTGAGAAAGACCGCCTGGAGGTTGATCTGCATGGTTTGGGCGATCGCCTGTCGGCGGGGCGTTCCCTCCCGCATCTGGTGCAGCATGGTGCTGAGGATGTGCACGCAGTCGGCGACCGCCAGCGTGAGGATCAGGCCGGGACCGCTGACCGAGGCGGCAGTCAGTGGAATGCCCAGCCAACCCGCCAGTCCTATTCCCATGACCATCGACAGGGCGATCACCACCAGGGCGGCCAGCACGCCGAAGAACGACCGCAATGCCAGTCCGATCAGGACCGCCATCGTTATGAACATCGCCGGCGCCAGCGTGGCAAAGTCGCGCTTACTGGCCTCGCCGAAGGCCTGATCGACCATGACCGAGCCAGTCACATAGAAATCGATCTGCGAATATCGATTCTTGATGTCTTCCAGTATGTCCGCAGCGGCCCGAGCCACCTCCGGCGTCGCCTGGCGATCCTCCGCGGGCATGGCCAGCCCGACGAAAACCCCTGCCACGTGCCCCGAAGGGCTGATGATGCGGTTGAGGATTGTCCTTTCCGCGAGCGCCACCTCCCGAGCCTTTTCGATCTCGGCATCGCTCATCTCGTTCGGATCCGGAATCAGATCCTCGACGATCAGGTCCTCTCCCTCGCCCCGGGTGTACTGAAAGTTCGATACCGAGCTGACTCGGGACGAATAGGGGATGTGCCATCCCGCTTCGGTCAGCTCGGCAACGGCGCCAAGCGTGGCCCGCGTGAAGACGTTGCCGTCTTTGGGGGCGACGATGAACAGGACGTTCTGCTCTTTGCTGAACGTGTTTTCCAGGGCCTGGAGCGCCTGGTACTGGGGATTCTTCTCGCCGAAGAAGGCGCGCGTGTCGCTATTGATGCGCAGATCGCGAATGCCCAGTGCGGCCAGACCGACCACCGGCACCGTCAGCAGAATGATCCACCAGCGATACCGGACCACCCATTGCCCTATGCGATTCTCGATCCATGTCATATTGCATCGTGCTCTGTGAACGAGGCGCCTGCTGCAGCATCTGCCGCCACCCATACGGTGTTCATGCGGGTCACACTCTAGCGGAATTCAGGTCGCCCGGCAAGCCCTTCGTCGTCGTCCGAGCCCAATGGAGGACATTTTACGTCGCGGGGGCGCCGCGCAGTCGCTGGATCAACTGCGGCAGCAGATCGTAGCGGCTCAGCCGCGACCCCACGGCGCCACCCCCGGTGTGCAGTTCGACAAACCGGGGTTCCGGCGAGAGGTCGAATCGCCGGTAGAACGCCGCATCGAGGAACTGTTTGACCTCGGCGGCAGCGGCCTTCCGTGTATCGATGTGTACCTGGAAATAGTCCCCCTGGCCCGCCGCATTCACGCGTACGGCAACCGCATCGGCGCCGAAAGCACGCTTGAGCATCGCCTCGGCCAGATCGATTAGCGCCAGACCCCGGAAGAAATTCGACCCTTCCAGCAGATGGAATTCCGGCGGATGATCGGGCGAGAGGGAGTCGTCGTCCAACCCCTGGTTGTAGTCGAAAGGTGCGGCGCCGAAGTATTCCAGCCACAGGCCCATTCGCTGCGGACCGGCAGTGCCTCGCTCCCATACGGTCTGCCCTTCCATCTCTCGGCGCGACGGCAGATGCTCGAAGGGGATCTCTACACTGCGGTCTCCCCGCTGCGACCGGGTGATGGACTCGATCCACTCGTCCGGATGGTGGATGAGATGGAAACACTTGGCGACCTCGCCGAACAGATAGGCGACCATGGCCCGCAGGGGCACGCCCGTTTCCGTGACGATCGCTCCGCCTTCTGGGGTGCGCCGCTGCACGGGGTCGCGCCAGCCCGCGAACAGCGCCTCCAGCGTGGCATCGGCCTTGCGGGCGGCCGATTGCCCGTCGAGACGCTCGACCTCAGCCAACTGCTCGACGTACCAGTCGCGCCCGGCCATCACCCGCTCGCGAAGCTCCTGTTGCGACGCCAGCAGCGGCAGTTGACGCAGGATCGAGCAGATCCAGCCTCGGCTCTCGCGTGAAAGCAGCCCATCGTTCACCAGGTCGTCCTCGATCACCTTGAAGAAATCGGTATCGAGCGGCAGTTGCGTCAGGATCGCCGCCAGTTCCGCGGCCTTGCCGGTTATCTTGCGAGTTTCGCCCGTGGTCAAGGGCCCGGTGCCGACGACCTCGCCATACGCGCCCCAGGACCATCGCCAGGCGCTGCAGTCGCGTTCGACGCTGTAAGGAAACACGATGTGAAAGCGATCGGCGGGAACGGGATAGGTCCCTAGGATTCGGTAGTTGTCCCTCGGGTTCGAGCTGATGAGCGTTCCCTGTCCCGCGCGTCCTTTCTGTTCGGTCGCCTGATCCAGGGAGCCGGCGCGGACGCCGGTGCCGTATTCCGCCTGGCAGGCCAGATGAACGAGCATATCCGCCGGGATGCCGATTTCGAACAGCGCATTGATCGCGTTCTTCGTCGCCACGGTGACCGCCGATGAGCTGGAAAACCCGCCCTGCGGGATATGGCCCGTGCTGACCAGACGCAGACCACTGAAGCTCCCGCGTCCCAGATACTGCCGGATCTTTGCACCCAGGGTCCCGCTTCGCAGCGTCCGCATGGAGGCGATCGCATTGCCCACCAATGCGAAGGGCCGACGCATGTTGCTGCTGACCCAGCACGATGGCGGAGGCAGCGGCAGACCCTTGGCGCGGCGCCGCTCGATTTCTTCGTCGCTGAAGTAGCCCAGCGACAACAGCAGCAACTCGCTCATTCGCGTGCCGAACGTCTCATAGGCGTGCAGGTCCGAGACGCTCTCGTCGGGGTACATCGCGCTGTTGTCCGCGGGGATGGCGTTGATGTCCTCGCGGTACTCGGGATTGGCGGGAAACAGATGGATCTGGCGGTTGTTGGCCCGCTGGGCGAGCAGCACGATCTGTTCGCTTCCCGCTGCGGTTCCGGCGCCGATGGGCATTTGCCAGGCGGGACCGAAGAAACGGACCATGTCCGGATGCATGGAGGCGATTCGCAGGCGTCCGCCCGAGATGCCGATGCCCACGGGTCGGTCGGCCTTGAGATCGAGCCGCTCGTTGCGGATCAGGTTCTGCAATTCCTCCAGTTGCCTGGCGATGGACTCGACCTGCTCGGCAGGGCGGTCCGCGCGGATCGCACGGGCGACGCCTTCCACCTCCTGTTCCTGCGGGAACGGCTGCCGTCCGGTTGCCGCCAGGATGCCTTCAAGCAGCGCCAGGTCGGCCGGACGCGTCACATCCGAGCACAGCAGATCGTACTCGGGATCGGTGACTCGTGTCGTGATGGTGCGAATCTCGCCTCGCTCCCGGCTGATCGCTTCGATGATGTCGGTCAGGTAATACTGTCCCTGTGCGTTGGCGTTGGTCAGATCCTGAAGATACCGCATCAGCGTCGCAGCGCGGATGACGTAAAGAGGGCAGTTGCCCTCGGTCAGTCCCAGCAGGGCCTCTCGCCTGGCCTCTTCAGGTTCGGTGGCGATATCCTTCTCTTCGATGATCCGAATGACCCGCCCGTTCTCGCCTCGCAGCACGCGCCCCTTGCCACGGTTCCGGGGTGGCTCGTATAGCGCCGTAAGGAACGTCAGATCTGCCTCGCGCGAGCCCGCCCGGTGCATTTCCCACAGCCGGCGGAACACCGACGCCGGCACAATGCGGTCGCCCATGGTGATGATGATTGGCGGATTGGCTTCCAGCAGGCCCGGCGGGGTCAGCGCTTCGAACGCAGCCAGGGCCGTCCCGCCGGCGGGATCGTCCGAGAGGACGTAGGTGTTCTCACCGCCCAGTGCCGCCGAAACCTCCTCATGCCGGTAGCCCACCACGCAGATTACTGGCGCCGTCCGGAACCGGCGAAAGGCCTCGATCGAATGCCGCGCTAGCGGGGTCCCGTCCACCGGCTGGATGCACTTCGGATCGGCGCCGAATCGCGTCCCCTTGCCCGCAGCAAGGATCAACAAGACCGGTGTATCCGAGGGGATCGGTCCGAAGCGAGCCAGGGTCTCCGGGTTCAGCGTCTTGCCGGCCCCGGAACCGGCAATGTCTCTCAACCGGCGAATCGCCGTCGGCCGTGATCTGTCTCCGTCTGTCATTCGTCGCACCTGACCTTCATACGAGCGGCCGAACGACGCTCCGCGTCTCGTACGAAACCGCTCCAAACGAGCAGAATCCGGCAGAATGCGTCTCTGCCGTCGGCCCGATTATATCGGATCGTGCGGGTTCCGAACAGCACTGGAGTGACTTTGAACCGGTTTGTGCCCGCGAACCGGCCAACAGGCGGTCAGGCGGGCGTCACAGGCGACAGACTATCGGACGTCAGGCCTGCGGTGATGGCATACCGAACGAGAGAGGCGGTGTTCTCGAGGCCGAGTTTCCTCATCGCCTGTCCCTTGTGCCAGTCCACCGTCTTGGAACTCAGTCCCACCTCCTGGGCGATTCTCTTGATGCTGTATCCGTCGGCGATCCTCCGAACGATCTGCCGCTGTCTGGGGGTCAGGGCGGACTTCCGGGCAGCGGGCGCGGATCGTCCTGCGCCGAGATAGTCCTGGACTACCACCGAACTGGCTGCCGGGCTCAGATAGGAGCCCTGCGATGCCACCTCGCGGATCGCGTGCATCAATTCTTCGGACGAACAGTTCTTTGGCAGGTATCCCGCCGCGCCGGCGGCCAACACGCCGTGCACGGTCTGGCTGTTGACCGCGTCCGAAAGCACGACGACCTTGACGTCGGGCAGTTCGCCGACAACCTGACGCGTCGCGTCGATCCCCCTGACGTGAGGCCACACGAGATCCATCAGGACCACGTCCGCGCGCCACCGGCGGGCCTGGGCCACGGCGCTGCATGCGTCTGCCGCCGGCGGGAGCACCTCGAGTTCCTCCCGCTGACTCAGCCAAAAAGAGACCGCTTCGCGAAAGACGGGGTGACCGTCCGCGATGAGCAACTTGATGCGCATGGATTCCTCCTGTCGAAAGCCGCCGACCGCCCCGCGCCGTTTACGTTCCTACCGGTCGGCGGCCCACCCCCCAACGATTGTCACTACCTCCATCTCTCATGAAGAACGTTTGTCTCTGTGTTCACGTGGCGACCCGGCCGCGCCGAGCTTCCGTGACAGGAGACGTTTCCTACATCGACCGGACGGCGCGGCCCGAGCCAGGGAATCCCTCCTGATTGCGCGGGAACCTGTCCAGGAGTGAGCGAGAATAAGTCTTGCCCTCAGAGCGCAGTTGTCTGTTGTGGAGGGGGAATTGGCTGTGTGGTCCTTCCGGATGGCTAAACGGCTGGGCTCGATGTGCCGCGCCGGGCGGAGGGGCGACGTCCACCGGTCAGAACTCGATCGAGGTCAGCCCTTCGCTAATCGCATATTTGGTCAGCTCCGCGATAGTGGAAACGTCCAGCTTGATCATCAGTGTGCGGCGGTTGGCGTGGACCGTCTTGGAACTGATGTGCAGGAGCCGTGCGATTTCTTTGACGGTCTTGCCTTCGGAGGTGAGTTGGAGAATCCGGCGCTCGCGGCTGGTCAGCGCTTCGGAGGCACGCCGTGACGCTTTGCCGCTCTGGCGAAGCCAGTCTTGCACCAGCACATCCGTGATGCGAGGGCTCAGATAGTATCCGCCTGCGGCTACAGCATGGATCGCGCGGGACAGTTCATCGAACAGATAGGACTTCAACACGTATCCCGACGCCCCGGCGTCGAGCACGCCCTTGACGATGTGTCCTTCGGCGTGCATCGAAAGGGCGATCACTTTGCTGCTCGGCACGCTGTCGACGATCTGTCGTGTCGCTTCGATCCCGTTGAGCTTGGGCATGGTGATGTCCATGATGATGATGTCGGGAGTGAATTGCCGCGTCAATTCTACCGCCGTGACGCCGTCTTCCGCTTCCGCGACGATCTCCATCTCGGCGTGCTTCTCAATCAGTGAACGTAATCCCTGACGCACGATGCCGTGGTCGTCAGCGATGAGAATCCTCATTCCGCTCCCTCTATTCATTCCATTCGCCGGGTCTCGGTAGGATCATAGTCAGCACCGCGCCGCCGCCCGGCGCTGAATCGATCTCGAGCCGACCGCCGAGAAAACCCAGTTGCTCACGTACACTGAAAATACCGAAATGCCTCTGTCCATGTTCCTCGTAAACCGCAGTCGGATCGAAACCGACTCCATCGTCTTTCACTTCCACTGTAAGGGCCTCCGCTGTTGCTGTCAATCGAATGCCGACGTGCTTGGCCCGGGCGTGTTTGACAACGTTGGCCAGCAGCTCGCGCAGATTTCGAAACAGCACGACTTTGACGTCGTCCGGGAGCCTCGGGAAATCCTCCTGGGCGTCGACCTGGTAGACGATCCCGTGCTTCTGCTGGATCTCCCGCATCGCGTAGGCTTCGGTTGCCTCTTTGAAGCCGACCTCATACAGCACGCTGTCGCCCAGCTCGAAGCTCAGCGAACGAATGGCCTCGAGGAGTTCATCGATCTGACCTCGAATCTCGCACAGCTTGCGGCCGGTGGTCTCGTCCGTGTCCATGCCGAGAGACTGTACCGCAAATTTGATCATCACCAGCGGTTGGCCGATGTGATCGTGCACCCCGAGGCCGATCCGACGTCGCTCACGCTCCTCGGTCAAGGCCAGTTCCGACGACAGAGAACGCAGTTGCCCCTGATAATGCATGAGACGCTGTTCGGTTTCCTTCCGGGCGGTCACGTCTTCCACGAAGATCATGGCCGCCGGCCTGTCTTCCCACTCGATTCTCGAGACGCGGACGCTCAGCCATCGCGTCTGCCCGGAACGGGTGATGATCCGGAACTCCTGAGGGGCCTCGACCTCGCGCCCGCCCACGACTTCTTCGCAGACCCGCGCGATCGGTTCGTAATCGTCCGGGTGAAGCAGCGACAGGAATGCGGTGGCGTCGTACTCCGAGGCGCCGTATCCTGTGATCTCCAGCCAGCGCCGATTGTAGTAGGCTCTCCTGTGGTCCTGGAGGACCAGGATGCCTTCCTTGGCGTTCTCCACGACGGTACGGTACTTCTGTTCGCTCTGCCGCAGGGCCTCTTCCGCCTGTCGGCGATCGGTGATGTTGAGGTGAGCCAGGACCGCCCACCGCACGCCGTCGTAGGTGAATCCCTGCCCCTGGAGGCTGAACCACCGCCGCTCGTTCGGGCTGTGACATGGATACTCCATCTCGAAAGAACGGCGCCGGCCGTCCAGGAGGGCCGCGATTGCTTCGGCCGCCTGCGGCGCCTCCCGGCTCCAGGGCCCCTTCGCCATTCGGCAGACGTCCAGGTAGTTGACCCCTTCGCGCAGGAATTCAGCGGCGATACCGTTCGCCTCGCCGAACGCCCGCCACGAGCTGTTGAACATCACGATCGAGCCGTCTTCGGCCAGAACCGCCACGTTGCCGGGAAAGGAATCGAGAACCGTCCGCAGGAACTGATGCGCCGCCTGCAACTCTCGTTCGGCCGCCTTCAGACGCGTGATGTCCTGAAACGTGATCAACACTTCCTCGACGGCGCCGTCGGGCTGGCGTCGCAGCGGTTCGCTGTTGATCAGCAGCCATTGCAGGTGGGACGGATCGTTGGCGAACAGACCCCGCACCACATCGCGGATGGGCAAGCCGCTGCGCAAGGTGATCATGGACGGGTGATCTTCGCCCGCGACCGGCGTGCCGTTCTCGAGGATCATCTGCCATCCGGCGTCCATCGAGGTTCGGGATCGGATCTCCTCCTCGCTCATCCGAAAGATCTCGCAGGCCATCCGGTTGGCATGGATGATCCGGCCGTCCGCCTGCTGAACGATCACCCCGGCATGCACCGATTCGTACAGACTCTTGAAACGTGCCTCGCTCTGTTGCAGGGCCTGCTGGGTCGCGCTGACGAACCCAGCCTCGGGCGCCTCGTCGAAGGCAGCCTCAATGAGCTGGTCTGCAATCTGGGAAGGCAGAGAGGCTGCCGGTTCCGTCTTCGGCGTTTCCTGAGGCCGCAAGGGCTCCGGGCGATGGCCTTTGCGCCGGTCCCTCTCCCCTCCGGTTCTGCTCGAAGGCCTCATGTGGGGCACTCCTCACGCGGAATCGTCTATGTTCTGAAACGGTCGACATTCTACGTCATGCCGCACGCCCTGGGAACCCCCTTTGTCTGCCGGCAGCGCCTCTCACCTGTCGCTTGGCTCGACGGTGCAGTGACGAATCGATCTATTCGGCGCCGTCCTGCTTCAGTATCTTCAGCAGACGCTGGATCGTCAATGGCGCACAGCCTTCATAGTGGTTGTTCACGTTGACGTAGGTGTCCACGTCTCGTCGGAGGCTCTGCCGAAGGATCTCCGCGGTCGCGCTGAGCCCGTCATCCTTGGGTTCCACGATCTCGTTCCACTGCCCACCGGTGCGCTCTTCGATCTTGGCGCGATCGGGACCAAGCAGTCGGGGCATCGCGAAGCTTGCGGTGTGAATATCGAGTCGGTCTGCCACCTCTCGGATGGGAGGCATGTAGTAGCCTTCTACGAGCACCAGCGCGACTCCACGACTGCGGAGAAGGTCCAGGAAGTCCTGCTGGAGATAGTTGGGATTGCGAGTCTCCACCGCGTACTGGAAACCGGTTGGCGCCTGGTCGAGGAAGGCGCCCAGGGCATCGATGAAGGCCTGTCGTGAAGGCATCTTCTGCTTGCTGAGATACTCGAACTGGAACAGGACAGGCCCGAGCGTCGCGTGCATCGGCCCGAGCACCTCCAAGAAACGGTTCAGCAGATCCAGGCTGAGAAACCGTGCGTTCGGCTCACCGGCGCCGCGCGCCTTGGCGTAAGAATGCGTCAGCGTGATGGCGTTGGGTGCCTTGACCGTGAATCGGAAATCCTCCGGGATGCTCTCGGCGTAGCGCCGAACGTCGTCCGGATTCGGCAGTTTCGCGCCGCCGGCAAAGAGACTCCAGAACCATTGATCGATTTCGACCGTCCTGAAGTGCTTCGCATAGTCCGCCAGGTAATCGTGCGGCCGATAACGCCGATCCGGATCGTACACCAGCGACGCCCACGAATCGTAGTTCCAGGAGCAAGTCCCGATTCGCAGGCGGTCGGCGAAGGATCGTGGAGGAGCTGGAGCAAGTGATGGTCCAGATCGCGCACAAGAACAAGACGCGGGGCTCCCGACGGATCAAGGGACAGTTGAAATATCTGGGCTACAATATTTCCAGATAATATTCGTACGCTACGACAAATCTATTTTTCAGATTTCCGTTGAACAAGCAATGGCTTCTTGCGTATAATGTGAATACATGTTCACATTGGGGTCGTTATGGGTACAGCCAAAGTAGACACGAACACCAGGCGGCGGCAGATTGCTGAGGTGGCGCTTGCGCTGGTCGCCGACGATGGGCTGGGAGGCCTGAGTGTAGCGAGAATCGCCCGGCACGTCGGCATTGTGCCCTCGGCCATCTATCGTCATTTCGACGGCAAGGAGGCGGTTCTCGATGCAGTGATTGAACTGATTGGAGACAAGCTTGCAGAGAATGTTCGGGCCGCCAGAGCGGAAGATGGAGGCGCCGTCGAGCAGTTGCTTCGATTGCTGATGCATCACACGAAACTGGTCCGCGAGAATCGAGGGATTCCCCGGATCGTCTTTTCCGAAGACGTCTACAGCGGCAATCCGGCGAGAAAGAGGCAGATCTACGCGATCATTGACGGATACCTTGCCGGCGTGACTGAAATCGTCGCGCAGGGTCAGGTGGCAGGCTGTATTCGCCAGGATGTTGAGCCGTCCGCGGTGGCGGTGATGTTTCTGGGGTTGATCCAGCCTGCTGCCGTGTTATGGCACCTCAGTGAAGGTGAGTTCGACGTAACCAGACAGGCCCGGCAGGCATGGGATATTATCAAAGAAGCACTTGCCGTATAGAGAGGCTGTCGAAGCCCGGCCTGGGGCATCTGAACGATCAACTCCTGTTCGGTTTTTTTTGGGTGTCATGTGAATAGAGATTCACATAGGAGCCTGCCATGAAAAAGAGAGGCAAACTGTTCGTAGTCGCAGCCGCAATCCTGGTGGTCGCGAGCCTCGGATACCTGGTGTACCGCCTGCTTCAGGAGGAGCCGGAGGGCTTCATCCCTGTCTCCGGGAACATTGAAGCCACGGAGGCTCAGGTTGGCTTCAAGGTGCCCGGACTCATCGAGGAACGCAGCGTATCTGAAGGTCAGCGCGTCGAGAAGGGCGCGTTGCTGGCTCGCTTGGATGCCAACGATTTGCGCCAGGAGGTGCGGATCCGTAAGGCCGACGTGGAGTTGGCCAAGGCCAATCTGGCGGAGTTGGAAACCGGCTCCCGTCAGCAGGAAATCGATGCGGCCAGGGCTACGTTCGAACGGGCGCAAGCCGAAGTGGCACAGCAGAAGCGAGACTGGCAGCGGCAACGGGCCCTGCGAGAAAAGAACGTCATCGCCGAGCAGGAATACGAGAAGGCGCTGACCGCACACGAAGTCGCCCAAGCCAGAGCACGGGAGGCGAAAGAGCAATACGAACTCGTCAAGGAAGGACCGCGCCGGGAGAAGATTCAACAAGCCCGTGCCAAGCTGGCGGTGGCCCAAGAGAGGCTCAGCCTGGCTGAACTGAACCTGGAGTACGCCGAGTTGCACTCGCCCATGGCAGGCATTGTCCTGGCGGACCATGTCGAGCCGGGTGAGTATATCGTCCCCGGAACCGGCGTGGTCACATTGGCCGACCTGCACGAGGTCTGGTTGCGGGCCTACATTAATGAGACCGATCTGGGGCGGGTCAAACTTGGGCAGCCAGCAACCGTCACCACCGACAGCTATCCAGGGAAACAGTACCGCGGTGCCGTTACGTTCGTTGCCTCCGAGGCGGAGTTCACGCCGAAAACGGTGCAGACCGAGGAGCAGAGGGTCAAGCTCGTTTATCGCATCAAGATCGACCTCGATAATCCGCATGGCGAGCTCAAACCCGGCATGCCTGCAGATGCGAAACTCATTCTGTCGGAACGGCAGCCATGATCGAGGCAATCAGGACAAAAGAGCTGAGCAAGACCTTCGATGACATCGCCGCAGTTGACGGCCTCTCGTTTGGCGTCCACCCGGGCGAGATCTTTGGCCTGGTCGGCCCCGACGGCGCAGGCAAGACCACCACGATGCGCCTGCTGACGTCGATCATGGAGCCGTCTGGCGGCGATGCATGGGTGGCGGGCCAGCACATTGTCAATCAAGCAGAGGCCATCAAGGAACACATCGGCTATATGAGCCAGCGATTCGGCCTCTACATGGATCTGACCGTAATAGAGAACATCAACTTCTACGCTGATATCTACGGGGTTTCGAGAAAGGAGCGGAGGGACGCCACCGAGCGCCTGCTTGCATTCACCAACCTGTCACCGTTCAAGAAGCGGCTTGCCGGCAAGCTCTCCGGGGGTATGAAGCAGAAACTCGGTCTGGCGTGCGCGCTGATCCATACGCCCAAGGTGCTGTTTCTCGATGAGCCTACCAATGGCGTGGATCCTGTTTCGCGGCGTGATTTCTGGCGGATTCTCTACCAGCTTCTTCGCGATGGGGTGACGATCTTCGTCTCCACGGCCTACCTCGATGAGGCCGAACGCTGCAATCGGCTGGGACTGCTCGACAGGGGCAAGCTGCTGGCGATCGGTACGCCTGATGAGATCAAGCAGCTCATGGAGGGGGACATCCTGGAGATCCGCTGCTCAGATGCCCGCACGGGTACGAACCTGCTGCGGCAGCGTATGCCCGACGAGCAGGTCGGTCTCTTTGGGGACCGCATCCATATCGTTACCCAAACGCCGCAGGAGTCGCGCGAGCGTGCGCAGCAGATCCTGGTCTCGGAGGGCATCGATATCGCAGAAATCCGTCCCTCGGATCCGAGCCTGGAGGACGTCTTCATTTCCGTCTTGAAACGAGAGAACGAGCAGCACAATGACCAGGACCGATAGCAACAAGAATGCCGTCCAGGTCGACGGCCTGGCAAAACGTTTCGGTGACTTCGTGGCTGTCGATGACGTCAGCTTCCAAGTGGGCACGGGAGAGATCTTTGGCTTCCTCGGTCCCAATGGCGCCGGCAAATCGACGACGATCCGTATGCTCATCGGCGTGCTCAGGCCGACCGAAGGGCAAGGTGTAGTCGCAGGGTATAACATCTTCACTGAGCCGGAGGAGATCAAAACGCAGATCGGGTACATGAGTCAGAAGTTCTCGCTTTACGAGGATCTCACGGTGGAGGAGAACATCGACTTTTACAGCGGCATCTACCGAATCGAAAGGGCCAGACGCAGGCAGCGCAAGGAGTGGGTCATCGACATGGCCGGCCTCCAACAACACCGCGACAGCCGTACGGGGATCCTCTCAGGCGGCTGGAAGCAGCGACTGGCTCTGGGCTGTGCCATTCTGCATGAGCCACCGATCATTTTCCTCGACGAGCCTACCGCCGGTGTCGACCCGGTCAGCCGTCGGCAATTCTGGGATCTGATTTATGAGCTGAGCGGCCAAGGTGTAACCGTGTTCGTCACGACACATTACATGGACGAGGCGGAGTACTGTGACCGCATCGGCCTGATCTACCACGGCCGACTGATCGCAACTGGTACACCCAAGCAACTCAAGACCGAATATATGCAGGATGACGTGCTGGAAGTGCGGTGCCGCCGTCCGCAGGACGCCATGGAGCAGATCGAGGAGATGGACGAGGTCAAGGAGGCCGCCCTGTTCGGCAACACGCTTCACGTGGTCGTCCGCGATGTCGACCGGGCCACCGACCGCATTCACCAGCTCCTGACAGGGAAAGACTACCATCCGGAGAAGATCGAGCCGATTACGCCTTCGCTGGAGGACGTCTTCGTCTCACTGATCGAGAACTATGACCGGCAGCACAGCGGGGAGAGCCAGTCATGAATCTGCGAAGGACTTGGGCGGTAGCCCGCAAAGAGTTCATCCATATCGTTCGCGATCCGCGAAGCCTGGGCATGGCTGTCGCGATTCCCATGCTGCTGCTGGTCCTGTTCGGATATGCTCTGACGCTCGACGTCGATAACGTGCCGATGATGGTCTGGGACCAAAGCGAGACGCCGCAGAGCCGAGACCTGGTCCGACTCTTTCGCGGCTCCACCTACTTTACGATCTCCCGATACGCAAACAGCTACCCCGAGATCGATCGGGCCATCAATTCGGGACAGGCTTTGGCAGGGCTGGTGATCCCCCGTGACTTCGCCGAGCGGATTGGTGCTGGGCGGAAAGCCCCGGTGCAACTCCTGGTCGATGGCAGCGACTCGAACACCGCCACGATCGTTCTGGGTTACGTGCGTTCGGTCACCCAGCGATTCTCACGTCATCTCCTCGTCGACCAGGCCGACCGCCAGATCGGTCGGACACCGGCCGAACCGCTGGACTATCGCCCGCGTGTCTGGTTCAACCCGGATCTGGAGTCCAAGAACTACATCATTCCCGGCCTGATCGCCGTGATCATGATGGTGATTGCGGCCCTGCTCACCTCTCTGACCGTCGCGCGTGAATGGGAACGAGGAAGCATGGAGCAGTTGATCTCCACGCCCATCAGATCCGCGGAACTGATCACCGGAAAGCTATTGCCGTACTTTGCGATCGGAATGCTTGACGTGCTGCTGGCCGTGCTCATGGGCGAATTCCTCTTTCACGTGCCCTTGCGCGGCAGTGCGGCACTGCTGTTCGCCATGGCGGCGGTGTTCCTGGCGGGGGCGCTGTCGCTGGGCATGGTCATCAGTGTGGTGACGAAGAACCAGCTTCTCGCCAGCCAACTGGCCATGGTGCTGACCTTCCTGCCGTCCTTCCTTCTATCGGGTTTTATGTATGCCATCGTGAATATGCCCGAGGCCATCCAACTCGTCACGTATGTCATTCCCGCCCGTTATTTCGTGAACCTGCTCAAGGGCATTTACCTGAAGGGTGTGGGTCTTGAAGTGCTGGCCGTAGAGGCAATGTTGCTAACGGTCTTCGGCGTGATCACCGTCGCGGTCGCAAACCGCAGGTTTCACAAGAAACTGGAGTAGCCATGCTCGAGCGAATTCGACAGATGCTGATCAAGGAGTTCATTCAGATACTTCGCGACCCGAAAATGAAGGGTGTGATCTTTCTGATGCCCGTGATCCAACTGGTGATCTTCGGTTACGCCGTCACCACGGACGTCCGGAACCTCCGGACGGCGATCCACGACATGGATAACAGCGTGAGTAGCCGTGAGTTCATCGCACGAATCGCCGGTTCGGGCTACTTCGAGGTCATCGCACATGTCGACCGCGCGGCCCGGGCCGCACAGATGCTCGATCATGCAGAAGCGCAGGTCGTCCTCCGAATCGACAGAGGCTTCCATGCGGATCTGGTGGCCAACCGAACGCCGACTCTGCAGGTGATCGTCGACGGGACCGACTCGAATACGGCCGGAATCGCGCTGGACTATATCGGTCAGATTGTGAACGATTTCTCTGCAGACATCCTCATCGCGCGAATCAACCGCCTTCGGGGCCATAGCCCGCCTGTGGCCTCCGTCGAGCTACAACCCCGCGCCTGGTTCAATGAAAACCTGGAGAGCCGCAACTTCTATGTGCCTGGGGTGATCGCGATCATCGTGATGCTCATCACGCTGATGCTCACCAGCATGGCCGTGGTGCGCGAGAAGGAGATCGGCACAATGGAACAGATCATGGTCACGCCCATCACGTCCACGGAGTTCATTCTGGGCAAGACGGTGCCCTTCGCCCTCATAGGATTTGCCGATGTGGCTTTGGTCACGATCGTGGGCGTACTCTGGTTCAACGTACCCATCCGCGGCAACCTGCTGCTGCTCTTCGGAGCCACCGCCCTTTATCTGATGACCACGCTGGGGGTCGGCCTGCTGATCTCGACCGTCAGCCAGACGCAGCAGCAGGCTATGATGAGCACGTTCTTCTTCTATTTTCCCGCCGTGCTGCTTTCCGGATTCATGTTTCCCATTGCCAACATGCCCACGCTCATCCGGTGGTTCACCTATCTCAACCCGTTGCGCTACTTCCTGGTGATCGTGCGGGGCATCTTTCTCAAGGGCATCGGCCCGGCAGTGCTCTGGCCACAGATGTTTGCCTTGGCCGTCATGGGCGTCATATTGCTTTGGGTCGCCTCAAGACGCTTTCAGAAAACGACTGCATGATCGAAAGGTTATACAAGATGAGCCGATACCGAAAGAGACTATTTGCATGGAAGGCTGCATGGGCGGTACCTCTCCTGTGCGGCTGCGCAATACCTCAGTTGGAGCCACCCGTAGAGCCGTATCTTAGGCAGATCCAGTCCGTTGATCTTCCTGTGGTGACTCAAACAACCGATGTCGCAGACCCGAACAGTGAGGACGGACCGCTGACTCTGGAGCGGTGCCAACGCATCGCCCTGGCGCGCAATCCGCTCGAGGAGGCCGCGCGCATGGGTGTGGCAGCGGCTCGAGCGGCGGTCGGCCAGGCGCGTTCAGCTTACTATCCCACTTTTGATGCGACAGCAAGCTACAGTCGCTGGCAGCGGCACATCTTCCTACCCGAGGGGCTGGTCCGGCCCGGTATTTCCCCCATCGTGGGTCCCACGGACGATTGGAGAGGGAGTCTGGATGCGGGGTACATCCTGTACGACAGCGGCAAACGCCGCGCCGAACTTCTGACGGCCCTCGCCGAGCAGGAGGTGGAAACATGGCGATGGCATGAGATTCGCGAAGACCTCGTGTTGAACGTGCATACAGCGTTCTACAGCTATCTGGCTGCCCTGGATGCAGAGACCGTTGCTGAACAGAACCTCATGCGGGCTCGCAATCATCTTGACATGGCGCAGCAGCGCTACGAGGCTGGCGCGATTCCCTATGCGGAGGTCCTCCGTATCAAAGTCGACGTCTCCGAGGCCCGCTTGGCCCGCGTGCGGGCCGAAAGCAGTGTCGCCATTGCCCACAGCCGGCTCAACACTGCGATGGGTCTGCCGGCTGGAATGCCCCTGGAGGTCTCGGCCGACGATGAACCGGTCACAGCACCAGAGCAAGAAATGCTGGCAGTCGGCCTCGAGCAAGCCATGCACCTTCGCGCGGACGTGCAAGCGGCTCTCTACGGGATCGCCGCTGCCAGGAGTGATATCGCCGCCGCCAGAAGTGCCTATGGCCCTCGCATATCAGCCCGTGGCCAGTACGGCCGAGAGGATGACCAGTTCTTTCCTGACGATGACAACTGGTCGGCTGGGGTTTTTCTGGAATTGCCACTCTTCGACGGCCACGCCCGTGACAGCCGTGTGAAGCGTAGCCGGGCGCAGCTGGCTCGGCAGGAGGCACAAACCCGCAATCTGCTTCTCCGGGTTCGCCAAGAAGTGTGGGAGAGCCATTCTCAAGTCGAGGAGGCCTATGAGGCGGTGCAGGCGACGGAGACGGTCGTTGAGGAAGCAGGTGAGAGCATGCGTTTGACGGAGGAACGCTATCAAGTAGGAGAGGCTACCACGAACGATTTACTGGATGCCCGTACAGCGCTCGTGCGCGCCGAGGGCAACCGCGCCCAGACGCACTGGAGCTATCAGATTGCGATGGCGAACTTCCATCGATCCGTTGGAACTCTACTGCCCCGAGGTCAAGGCGACTCCATTGACGCCGAATGTGACCATGCACGATGACGTGGAGTGCAGTCCCAAGCATGCCCTCGCTCGATGCCGATCCGGCCACATAGGCCCATAACGAGCGCGTGCCTGGCACCTGTTTGACCGCCGGAAGCAGGCTAGGTACTGGATACCGCTGGAAATCGGCATGTAGAAGGGACCTACCTCGACGCCGAATTGGGACCCACCGTACGCAGCGGTCTGAGGTTGGACCCCGCCTGGACGAAGAACCGTGAGCCGGAACTGCCGGAATTACCGAGCGGATCGCCGAAACGGTGCTTCCAGGCGAAGCAAGTGCGAATATGGTGCAGTTGGCGGAGGGGGATATTGCGCCGGAGATTCTTAAAGTACCAGCCAGAGCAAGTACTTAGGGCGACGCAAACGGAATGGAGGCGGGGGGATTCGAACCCCCGTCCCGTGATGCTTCAAGACAAGCGTCTACATGCGTAGTCGCTCGATTGGAATTTCGCGTCACCGAGCGCCGAGCGACAGGCTCTCGGATCGGCTAGTCCGGTGAAGTTTCGCCCCGCCGGCCCGGACGTCCGGAAGGGCTAAGCCTGCTTTTTGGCGCCCTTGCCAGGCTCACAGGCAAAGCCTGACAGGACGGGTGGCCTAATTAGGCCGCCATGCGCAACTGAGAGTTGCCATTTACAATTTAGGTGCCGGATGATTAACCAGGCCAACCGGCGTCCTGGGCATGCAACTTGACCATCCATCATCCGGTCGAAGCCATTCGCCCCCATATTCACTTATTACGGAGCAATACCCGCGTCAGTTCGGGCAAGAACAACGCCATAATACAACCAATGATGCGTTCAATCTGCCTTCTTTTTCTTCTTACTCTTCTTTTTCTGCTGCTGCTTCGTTCCCGGTGCCTTGGAGGATGGCTCGAAGATCCGGAAGACAGGTATCGTCAGCGGAGGCAGCGCCATACGCCCGATCATACTCTGGACGAACTCTCGCCAATAAGGCCACGCGTTGTAAATGCCATTGAGATTTGCGAACTGCTTGAAACCCTCGTGTGTCAATCCATCAAAGGTGTCTATCTGATAGGCCAGAGCATAAACAGCGTCGATGGTCAGCACAGGCTCCTTAGATTTGCTTTCGATAAACGCTTCGAAATGAAACCTCGCGAGCACAACGATAGTTCCCTGATCCTCGTTGAGTTGTACGTCTGTTGAGGTTTCGATGTCATAGCTCTTCTTGCCTGCCGTTGCAGCTGGCTTCTGCTCGCATGCGCAGCTTATCAGGCGGACATCTCTGATCTGAACGCGATCAGATACGAGCAGACCAGGACTTGTATTTGGCTTATCCTTGCCCCGTTTCGCGACCTTCTTCTTCGCTGCCATAGTCTATGCCGCCTTTGCCAGTTCGCCCGCTTCTTGCTCGCGGATTGTCTCATAGCCAGAAGATGCCGTCGCAAAGCTACCGACGAAAGTCCAGTCGTCTTGGGCGATCAATGAGGTACTGTCAAGAAGATCAGTGAGCTCAATTTCAACTGGCACTGGCTTAACTTCCAGCCTTGCACCCAGCGCGAAAAGAAGATCGGCTACCGTGGAGAGTCGCATGTTCTGATCACCGCTCAGCAGTTGTGTAATATTGCTCTTGCTGACACCCGCGATCTCGGCGAGTTCTGCCTTGCTAATGTCCTTTTCTTCCATGACCTTACAGATTGCCTCGGTCACTTCGAAGATCAGGTCTTCGCGAAAGTACAGTCTCTGCCCTTCGCGATTAGCCAACAGCTCTCTTATGAAATTGTCTCCCATGGTCCTTTCTCCTGCGTTTCCCCATTTAACGCGAGAGCGAAATGTGCTCGCTCATAATATCTTCGGCGCATTCGATCTGTCGTACAGGTGTGTCGCCTGTTTCCTTGTCAAAGCCATGTGTCAGATACCACGTTTTGCCTTGCTGGAAACACAGCACTCTGACCTTGGGGTGCACTTTGAATTCATATATCTTTCCACGGAGATGGCGAAAGCGTTCCTTGTTGAATATCTTCCCGGTTTCCGCAATTGTCTTAAACGATTTTGAGAGCTTTGCCTGATCAAGACGCTGCAGATTTCCGATGTATTCCTTCGCTGGTCTATTGCCGTTTGTGCGACGAGCGTAAGCGACACTTGCACATGGGCCTTTGACCACTGGATCATATTCGAAATCAATCGTGGGTTTGTTCGGCATTTTTCGGCCACTGGTTTAATTATAACTTAACTCTCGGCCTGGTCAACGATAATCCCGAGGGGTGCTCACGTTTTTTCTCGTCATTTCCTCGGTCGTTCGCATATGGGAAACCCCATCATATAGGGCGTGCGTCTTCTACGTCAACCATATAATGATGGTACCCCGTCATCAGCCACATCAGAGTAGCATTGTAGGAGATGCGGGGGAACAGGGTTCTCATCGACGGACGTAGACCTCGTAGACGTAGGTGATTTTGCGCTCGGAGCCGGGGGCCAGGTCGAGGGTCCAGGTGAGCTTGGAAACTCCGTTCATGCGGGTCAGCCCCTGGGCCAGCTTCTGCTGCTTGGCCTGCGGGTCGGTCGCTTGGACTTCGCCCGAGAGCGTTTTGGTGATCTCCAGCGTGATGGCCTTGCTTTGCGTGTTGACGATGGACAGATCACCTTTGACGGTGATCAGGTCGAACGTCTCGCCGTACATGCGAAGGGCCTCTCGCTTGCGGCTCGTCTCCAGCTCGATTTGCTCGGCCTTGACGCCCACCGCCCGGGTGATCCGCAGCATCGCGGTGCTGCCCTCGGGGGTGTACTTGAGCGTGTCCTGGCCCAGGATGGACCCGTTCTTGATCGTCTCGCCCGGCGCGGTCGTCCAGGGCACCTGGGTGCGGTTGGTCAGCTTCAGACTGTGCCAGACCTCCTGTTCCTCGTCCTGAGAATCGCGCTCGGGACTGTAGGTGTAGCGGCTCCGTTCGTCGACGTAGTCGGGAATGTCCCACTTGTAGATGTGCTCGTAGGGCACCGAAGCAGTGAACAGCGGGACGTAGGCGACCTGGTCCCGATCGAGATCGATCCGACCGGCAGGATAGAGAAACAAGTCTTCCGCGACGGTCCCCGCCTGGGGCGTGCCGTAGTCGGGGGCGCCCATCCCGGCGCCGCCATAGGCCACGTTCTGCGTGATGATTGCGGCCTCACGACCACGCGGCCTCTCACCCCGGTTGAGCGACTGAAGGAACTGCTCCAGGCTCTGCTTCAGGGCGATCGGGCTGAGGGTGTCCGCGAATTGCAGGTGCGGAATGCCCGTGATCAGGCGAGCGGAGACATCTTTCAGTTCACATGCATCGTTGATGACCAGCGCCTTGGCGGACATCCTTGCCTGGCTCTCTTGCGAAATATCGACGAGGTAGCTCGGGGCCCACGAGATGCCCCTGGCCAGGAAGGTCACCGTGAGCTTCTGGCCCGAAGCCGGCTGGTTCAGTTGCACGTCGAGTTCGGTCTGCCTGCCCGGCAGGGCGACCTCCCTCTCGGCGTCGCCTCCCGTGAACGTCACGCTGGTGACGCTTTGCGGATTGATCGCCACCAGGCCCACATCGGTCTGAATGGTCACCAGGGCAGCAGGTTGGTGCGGCAGCCTCGCATTGTAGCTGGGCCTGGGCAGATCGGGCCCGTCGGAGTCGAACGGGCGGTTCCGCGCGAAATAGGTGATGGTGCCGGTGATCTCGCGGTCTTCGATCGCGATTCGCGCGGTACGTCCGACGTTGGCCTGGAGCAGTTCGGGGATTGTGATGGCGTCCTGCGTCTGCGTGGATTCGACGTCTTTGGCCACCGCATGGGCCAGGTGGAGATCGGTCGGGTAGGAGATCCAGAGCGTTCCGTGTGTCGGCGCCGCCGGCAGGACCACGCGCAGATGCGTCTGCCCCTGCGAGCAGACGACCTGCCCGGAGAAGAAGCCCAAGCCGTTCTTGAAGAGGGCTACTTCCTCGATGTCGAGCGGCATCGCCGGTGGCGGGCTCTGTGCCGCTGTCTGGAACGTTGGAACGAGGGTGACGAGAAGAACTGACCAATATGCACAGCGTCTCATGGCATCGACTCCTTTCCGCACAAGGATTGACATCCCGCGCCTTTTCCTGGCGACCGCCGGACTTCAACTCAGGCAGATGCTACGATGAGGTTTCGCGGCGGAAAAGCAAAATGTTCGCAAAAAGGCGATGGACGCGTGGGGGGATTTCCCGCTATGGTCGCTGCGTTGAGCCACGGCTGAGCGCGAGCCGTGCACGTGAGACCCAATCCGATGCTTGTCGAGGAGAATGCGGCGTGGAATTCTGGAACGAGCCGGGCCAAGTGTTGCGGTACTGCCTGAAGTGCGGAGCCGCAGCCTTGCGCATGATCGGTCCCAAGCAACTCTACTGCGACAGTTGCGGCTTCGAGTTTTACCTGAATCCCGCCGCTGCGGTCGCGGCGGTGATCTGCGATCCCGAGGGACGCCTGCTGATCGTCGAGCGGGCGACGGAACCCAGGAAGGGCGCCTGGGACCTGCCCGGCGGGTTTGCCGACCCGGGCGAGTCTGCCGAAGAGGCGGTGCGACGCGAGGTGCGGGAAGAAATCGGATTGGAAGTAACCACTTTGCGGTATCTATGCTCGTTTGCCAATAGCTACGAGTACATGGGCGTGCGATACGCGACCATGGATCTCGGATTCGTCTGCGAGGTGGAGGACGCCTCGGTGGCGAAGGTTGACCAAGCCGAAGTCGCCCGGTTGGTCCTTCTGAGACCCGAAGAGATCGACATCGCCCGGTTCGGGTTTCCCTCCGTCGGCAGGATCGTCGAGCAGTACCGAACCACCCTGGCGCGCTAGCGGCGCACGCATCCTATGACATTGCCTCGCAGGGGCGATTCGAGTTGCATGGGCGAGAGGGATGTGATATAAGAAGGAGTAGGAGACGTTTCTCCGGCAGCCCGACCGAGACGAAAGGCTGCCGAGCAAAAGGCGGTATCGCCGCCATCGTGCGGATATGTCTGGGATCACATCAGGATCGGGGTCGCTCGACCGGGACACAGACAGTGTGGATGCTGGGCGCATGGCAGAGAGGATGACATTCCAGGTGAGGCTTCTGGCCATTTTATGTTCCCCTTCACCGTTCTCGGTGCGCCTGACCGTCCACGATTGCCTACAGAAGGATATGGCTCGCTCCTGATGCCCTGATGCGCGGATATGCCCATTCGCTGCGTCGGTGAGAATCTTCCGAAGGTGCACGACACTTCGGCGCCGGTCGCCGGAGTTCCGCCATACGAACTCGTTTCGAAGGAGGATCATTATGGGCTCAAGAGTGATGTATCCACTGTGTCTGCTCCTGGTACTCGCTTTCGTCTCGGCCGAGGTGGGCCGAGCGGCCGACCCCACGCTGGTCGGCTACTGGATGATGGACGAAACCTCCGGATTGACCGCCGCCGATTCCAGCGGCAATGGCAACGACGGGGCGCTGTCGGGCGATCTCACCTGGCAACCGGCAGGCGGTATGTGGGCAGGGGCCCTGCTGTGGGGTGGCGAGAGCACCGCCCACGTGGAGATCTCTGCGGCGGGCATGTCTGCCGACGCGGGCACCATCATGATGTGGGCCAACCTCAGCGAGCCACAGCCGGCGCAGACGCGGTATCTGTTCGGGCACACCACGCAGCCGTCGTACAACAACCGCATCCAGCTCTACATGGACGGCAGCAACACTCAACTGGATCTCGGGCTTGGCAGCGCCCACGCCGTCCAGGGCAACATCCGCACCCTCGATACGCAGACGTGGTACCACGTGGCCCTGACCTGGAACGCGGGCAGCTACGTCGTTTACATCGATGGGGAACAGGCAGCGACAGGTACCTACTCCGGCCTGACCACCATCCACGATTTCGCCTGGATCGGCAACGACGGCAACCCGGTGTCGGAAGGGGTCGAAGGATTCGGCGGTTTGCTCGACGAAGTGGCGATCTACAGTCGGGCGCTGAATCTGGAAGAAGTACAGGCGGTGATGAACGGCGATCTGCGAGCGAAGACCACGGCCAGCGAACCTCAGCCGGAAGACGGCGCTACCGATGTCCGTCGTGACGCGACGCTCCAATGGCTGGCTGGCAAGTACGCTGCCACACATGACGTGTACCTCGGGACCGCGCAGGTCGACGTCGAGATGGCCGACCGCATCGATCCCCTGGGCGTACTCGTCAGTCAGGCACAGAGCAACGCTGCCTACGATCCCGAAGGGCTCTTCGAGATCGGGCAGACCTACTACTGGCGCGTCGACGAGGTCAATGCCGCCCCTGACAACGCCATCTACAAAGGAGACGTCTGGAGCTTCACCGCCGAGCCGATGGCCTATCCGATCGAAGAAGTGACCGCCACCACCAACGCAATCACGGTCGAAGGCGGCGTGCCCGAGCACATGGTGGATGGCTCCGGTCTCAACGCCGACGGCCAGCACTCCACGCAAGCCGACGACATGTGGCTCGGCGCCCCGGGTGAAGACCCGGTCTGGCTCCAGTTCGAGTTCGACCGCATCTACAAGCTCCACGAGTTGCGTGTCTGGAATTACAACGTGATGTTCGAGCCTGTGCTTGGTTTCGGACTCAAGGACGTGACCATCGACTATTCCGCCGACGGGATCGACTGGGCGAGCCTGGGCGAGGCGCAGTTTGCCAGAGCAACCGCCCGCGCCGATTACGCCTCCAATACGAGCGTCGATCTGGGCGGTGTCCCGGCTCGGTTCGTCCGACTCAACGTCGGCAGCGGATGGGGCCAGATGGGCCAGTATGGGCTCAGCGAGGTGCAGTTCCTGTACATTCCCGTCCAGGCGCGTGAGCCCGAGCCGGCCGACGGCGCCGGCGAGGTTCCGCCCGACAGCACGCTCGCCTGGCGCAGCGGTCGCGAGGCGGTTTCGCATGCCGTCTATTTCGGCGACGACCCCGAGACGCTGTCCCTGGCCGGCACCGCGCAGCAGGCGAGCTTCACGCCGACGGCCATGGAGTTCGGCAGCACGTACTACTGGAGGGTGGACGAGGTCAACGATTTCGCGGAACCGGCGCTCTGGACGGGCGACCTCTGGAGCTTCTCCACGCAGGAGTACGCGTTGATCGACGGGTTCGAGACCTACAACGACGATCTCGAAGCGGGCACTACGATCTTCGACACCTGGCTCGATGGCTGGGTCAACGACACCGGCTCGGTCGTCGGGTATATCGATGCGCCGTTCGCCGAGCGGAAGATCGTTCGCACCGGCGCCCAGTCGATGCCGTTGCACTACGACAACTCCGTTTCCCCGTTCTACTCCGAAACCGAGCGTGTCTTCGAGACCGCTCAGGACTGGACGACCTACGGCGCCGACAGCGTGGTAATATACGTCCAGGGCGTCGCCCCGTCTGATGACGGCACCGATCCCGGCAATGCCCCCGAGCCGCTGTACGTCGTGGTCGAAGACAGTGCCGGAAACACCGCGACGGCAGCCAACCTGGATACGACGCTCTCGACGACCGCCGAATGGCAGCCCTGGCGGATTCTGTTCAGCGAACTGGTGGGGGTGAACATGAGCCGGGTCGAGTCGGTCGTGATCGGCGTGGGCAGTCGGACCAGCCCGACCGCCGGCGGCACCGGAGTGCTCTTCGTGGATGACGTCTCCTATGGAAGACCCGCTGAGGCTGAATAGTGCGATGAATTGACCTCGGCAGACGCCTGCGAGCGTTGGTCGCTCGCAGGGGCGCTGCCATCGAGAACACGACAGGGCCTGCGTCTGGCGGCGACGCAGGCCTTTTCCTTGTCCGGACGGTGGCCGAATGGGCTTGCATCGGCCCAGGCGATATGCTACAAAGGATGGAGAGAGGAGCGGGGTCGTGCGCCGGTCCGGCGGACCTGCCGCGACACACAGAGGTTGGGTGCCGTGATCGTACGGCGGAATCTGGAAGCACGCGGAAGAGCAGGGTCGGAGGTTCGAGACGGAGTGTGGGCGCCGAGTACGCTGCGAATGAGATCATCCCGGGGAGCAGGTTCCCTCATGGCTCAAGATTGCCGCGCCCACCCTTCGTAACCACCCATCGCCTTAAACGCCGGCGGACGGCCGCCGGATGCAATGACATACTGACTGCCATCGGGTCCGTGGAAGGAGAAATGTCATGTACAAAACGGTAAGCGTGGGTATCTGGTTCTTTGTGCTTCTGAGCATCGCCGCAGTGCCGGCGGCAGCCGATCTCAACGACGGCCTCGTCGCGTACTTCAAGCTGGACGAAACGGAAGGAACGGTCGCGGCCGACGCCTCCGGCAACGGCAACGACGGAACTCTGCTCGGAGCGGGTCTGAGTTGGGTCGAGGGACGCGACGCGGGCGCCCTGATGTATACGGGCGTCGACACCGATGGGCGTCTGGAGTTTCCGACGACCGGGATGAGCACGTCGGCCGGGTCGGTGGCGGTCTGGGGCTATCTCTCCGATCCGCAGCCGGAGACGGACGGTCGGTACTTCTTCGGCCACACCACCCAGCCCCAATTCAATAGCCGGATCCAACTCTACATGCAGGAAGGCTCTACGCCTTCGAGACTGCTGGACGTCGGCCTGGGCTCTTCGCACACGACCCGAACCAACATCGTCGAATTGCCGATGGAAGAATGGCTCCACGTGGCCATGACGTGGGACAACGGCGCCTATGCCGTCTACGTCGATGGTGAGGAGGTCGCCAACGGCACCTACGGTGGACTGACGGCCCTGCATCCCGTTGCCAACTTCGGTAACGACGGCAGCAACGCTCCCTACGAGGCCTTTGGCGGCATGCTCGACGACGCGCGCGTCTATAACCGGGCCCTGACGGCAGCGGAGGTGACGACGATCTTCCAGATGCAGCCGGTCTCGATGTTCATGGCGCAGGAACCCGACCCGGCCGATGGCGCCACCGATGTGCCGGTGGACTCCGTTCTTGGCTGGACCGCCAGCGAGTTCGCGATGGCGCACGACGTATACTTCGGGACCTCGTTCGACGACGTCAACGCCGCCGGCCGGGCCCATCCGATGGATGTTCTCGTCAGCCAGGGGCAGAGCGGGACCAGCTACGATCCCACGGGCGCCATCGATTTCGGTCAGACCTACTACTGGCGCATCGACGAGGTCAACGGCGCGCCCGACAACACCATCTTCAAGGGCCAGGTCTGGAGCTTCACCGCCGAACCCCTCGGCTATCCGATCGCCGACGTGGTCGCCACCACCAATGCCGACTCCGCCCAAGGCTCAGGGCCCGACAATCTGGTCAACGGCTCGGGACTTAACGAGGCCGATCAGCACTCCACCGAGGCGACCGACATGTGGCTGGCGACTCCCGTCGACGAGCCCACCTATGTGGAGTTCGCTTTCGACAAGGTGCACAAGCTCCACGAGCTTCTCGTCTGGAACTACAACGTGCAGTTCGAGCCGGTATTGGGCTTCGGTGTCAAGGATGTGACGATCGAGACCTCGGTCGACGGCACCGAGTGGACAATCCTGGGCGACGCGCAATTTGCCCGAGGGACAGCCACTGCGACGTACGCTGCCAACACCGCCGTTGACCTGGGCGGGACTGCGGCGCAGTTCGTTCGGGTCAACATCAACAGCGGGTGGGGCACCCTGGGCCAGTATGGGCTCAGCGAGGTCCGCTTCACGTACATTCCCGTTCAGGCCCGCGAGCCCGAGCCGGCGGACGGGGCGATCGATGTCGATCCCGCTACCACGCTAAGCTGGCGGGCCGGTCGCGAAGCAGTCTCCCACGACGTCTATCTCGGCACCGACCCCAACGCTCTGACGCTGATCGGTAGTGTCACGGATACGACCATTGCGCCCGACACCATCGGGTTCGGGACCACGTACTACTGGAGAATCGACGAGGTCTCCGACGCCGTCTGGACCGGCGACGTGTGGAGCTTCACCACGCTCGAATACGTGCTGATCGACGGGTTCGAGACCTATACCGACGACATCGAAGCCGGAGAGGCCATTTTCGATACCTGGCTCGACGGCTGGATCAATGAGACCGGCTCGATCGTCGGCTACTTCGACGCGCCCTTTGCCGAGCAGACCATCGTCAATTCCGGCGGCCAGTCGATGCCGCTCCAGTATGACAACACCGAGTCTCCATTCTACTCCGAGGCCGAGCGGATCTTCGATTCGCCCCAGGACTGGACGGTCAACGGCGCCGACACGCTGCGGTTGTTCGTGGCCGGCAGCGCTCCCGCGTTCGTCGAAACCGCCGACGGCACCATCCTGATGAACGGGGTCGGCAGCGACATCTGGAACAACGCCGACGAGTTCCGGTACGTCTACAAGAACCTCAGCGGCGACGGTTCCATGGTCGCCCGCGTCGACTATCTGGACGGCGCTCCTGATATCTGGGTCAAGGGTGGCATCATGGTTCGCCAGGACACCGACGCCGGCGCGATCAATACCTTCGTCGCCATGACCGGCAGTGGCGGTGGCGGTGCGACGTTCCAGCAGCGGGTGGCCGCCGACGGGGCAACCGTTTCACAGCACACCTACGACGGCAATCCCTTCGCAGCGCCGTATTGGATCAAGCTCGAACGGACGGGCAACGCGTTCTCGGCGTTTATCTCTCCGGACGGGGTGACCTGGCAGCAGGCGGGCGAGACCGCGACGGTGGCAATGAGCGACCCGGTTTTGGTCGGCCTGGCGCTGACCAGTCACAACGTCGATGAGGCGACGAGCGCCGAATTCTCGAATATCGCCTTCACCGGCAACGTGACCGGCAACTGGCAGGTCGCCGAGGTCGGCGCCGTGCAGCCGACCGGCAACGACGTCGCGCCGCTGTACGTGGCGCTGGAGGACACCAGCGGAAACATGGGGGTCGTAACGCACCCGAACGCGAGCATCGTGGGCCGGTCCGGCTGGAACGAGTGGCAGATTCCGCTGAGCGACTTTGCCGGCGTGAATCTTGGCCGTGTCGATACGATGTTCATCGGCGTCGGTAACCCGACCAACTCGACCGCCGGCGGAAGCGGCATCATCTACATCGATGATATCGGCTACGGCAAGTCCGCTTCGGGCCAATAGCCCGTCGTAGCCATGAGGATCGCATTCCGGGCCCGCGTCTGCTCGACGTGGGCCCGGTTGCTTTCCCCAGGGCCCCGAGGGATTTCGTCGCCTGCGGCACCGGCAGGGTGCACTGGACGTTTGTAGGTA
>NPIE01003438.1_pt2 | contig 123648 bp, 100 predicted proteins | sample 8637661 | NCBI WGS metagenome assembly NPIE01 (sample SAMN07420842, study PRJNA396082) | bioreactor metagenome | isolation source: sample BA12 brine-fed electro-methanogenic bioreactor BA | place: Japan: Kochi | collected 2016-12-09
AGCCGAACGATTAGAAGCCGAACGGTTAGAAGCAGAACGGTTAGAAGCAGAACGGTTAGAAGCTGAACGAAAACCAAAATCTAATGTGGCTGATCTTCAGCTTGCGGCCAAAAAGCGTGCTCTATTGCTAGCGAAGAAAAAAGCACTGCTTAAAAAGGAAGGTATCAATAAGCCCGATCAGCCTGCAGATAGAGGTAATTCTCACGCTAGCGGCTCAATTGACAGCATCGGACAAGGGGCTCACCTAGGTGCTCGTGTATCTAATGTTAGAGCGCAAGTCGTTGCAAAGCTTGCTGAGAGCAATCCGGCTCAAGTTAAGCCTGCTGTGGCCCCTGAGATGCTTGATCAAATAGTGCCAGCATTAAAGCCTGCAATTGAGAAGAAGCAAGCTCAGTATAATGAGTCCTTGATTAATAAACCCGCTGCGCAAAAAGCCACCAACATGGTATCTGTTTTTGGGAACCTCCCTGAATTAGATTGGAGTATTGAGTCAGATCGCCGGCGGTTATTAATCAATTTAGAAGGGATGCTGCTTCCTTGGATTCAAAAAATAGTTGAAAAAGGGCGTAGTCAGCATACATCTTTGGCGATTGATGGTCTTCATCTAAGGCTTGAATATTTGCCTTGGACTGATTGTTTTGTAACGAACTTATCGGAAGAAGTTCTTTATACTGTCATGACAAGTCGTTTTGGTTTAGGTGAGTTGTCTATGAAGCCTGGGGATGTAATAGAGGATGATTTGCAGGAAGGCTTAGGCTTCTCAGAGCGCGTCATTACTGCTGAAGATCTATTATGGTTGGCAGGTCTGTGGACTGTGCAGGGTAGGGTCTTACCAGCGGATGATCCTTCTCGGACGCGAAAATTAATACGCTCTCCTGACTGCATTCGGGACATCGTTGTTCCTGAAGTTCATGCTGTAATCAATTTGTGGCAAACTCGCCCAATGACGGCTTTTCAGGTTATTAGTGAGTTAAACATTCCTCAGCGCTTTGTATTTGGGGTTATGGCTGCGGCGACAACAGCCCAGTTATTTGCCTACTAGCGGTTACGGATAGCGAGATATAATAGTGAATTCGGAAAGCAAAATACGTTACCTGCAAGTGACTCCCAGCGGTGCTTACTATGCGACAGTGAACTCGCAATCAGATGATGCTCGTGCTTTGTTGCTCCAATTGATGAGTAGCGACGCTCCTATTGTGTACACATCAGAAGTGTTTGCAGAGTTAGCTGACTTAGATAACGAGATGGCCGACGCCTTATTCCAAAAATTGATTGCCCGTCGATTTCTCGTTTTGACGGACAACCCAGTAGAGCAGGTTTCTGGTAGCTTAGAGACGATTCTTTCTAAAGTTTTACCTGTGCTGTCAACAACGGGGAAGGTGGTATTAGGTGATGATCAGGGTTTTTGCCTAGGCTCTTCAGGTTTTGATCAGGATCATGCGGATTCTTTGGCCGCTCTTGCTGCTGATTTAATTAGCATGCATCAACGACATCACCAGCTTCTTAATCGGGATTTAGAATTAATGGGGCAGTCTTGGGGGCTGCTCGATCCAGTGGGCAATAGTTTATTGGGTACTTGGATAATCCATATTGGGTCGCAAATGTTTGCATTAGTGATCCATGAACAACCAAATTTAAACCAACACCAATTTGTTGAACTACTAAGTGCACTTGCGAGTCGCTACTTAGACTACTGATCCATAGATCGGACAAATATTACTATAATGGAGTGAAGTTGCTATGCGTTCTGAAATGATGGGGTCAATTCTTAGCGACCTGAATGGTACTTCAGCTGAGATTGAAGCCTCAGCCGTCATCTCAACCGATGGCTTGATGATTGAGGCTTTGTTGCCTTCTAGCATGGATGAAGACAGGGTGGGCGCAATGAGCGCAGCAATGCTTTCTCTTGGAGAAAGAACAGCCCAGGAACTGGCTCGTGGTGAGCTCGAGCAAGTGCTGGTAAAAGGTGTCGACGGTTATATTTTAATGACTCATGCTAATCATGATTCAGTATTAACCGTGGTGGCAAAACCCAATGCACGCTTAGGATTGATTTTCCTAGACGTAAAACGAGCGGCTGAAGCGATTGGTAAGCTGCTCTAAGAAACCACGCTTATGTTTATCAAATATTTCGACGGTACTTCACGGGAGGCGACAATCGTTGATCATGAAGTACCCTATCCGGACGGGAAGCTTATTGTTTCCCGTACTGATACTACAGGCATTATTACCCATGCAAATCAGGCGTTTATTGATATGTCTGGGTATATGCTTGAAGAGTTGATTGGAACAAACCATTCGATTTTAAGGCATCCAGATATGCCTTCTGCAGCCTTTAAAGACCTTTGGGATACTATCCAGTCAGGTAAGAAGTGGCATGGTTACGTAAAAAACTTACGTAAGGATGGTGCTTATTATTGGGTGAAGGCTACGGTAATTCCTAATATCCGTAATGGCCAGTTAATGGGGTATACCTCGGTTAGACGCAAGCCGTCTCGAAGTAAGGTTAATGAGTGTGCGACGCTCTATAAAAAGATGCTTGCTGAGCAGGGAGCCTAGATTATGACCTGTACTTTATCGGTAAGTCCTGATTTTTCACCTGATCATTTATCGGGCTGGTTTATTTTCAATACATGGTTACAGCGTCAATTAGAGATGCCCATGCATCTTGAGTTGTACGATGACTTTGAAACTCAGCGTAGTGACATTCAGCTCGACAAGATAGATCTGATTTATGCCAACCCTTATGATGCTGCGATGCTGGTAAGGGAAAAGGGTTTCAAAGCGGTGGTACGGCCGACGGGTAATTCAGATGAGGCTATCATTGCGGTGCCTGAAGGTTCTCAATATGACTCGATTGAATCTCTTCAGGATGGTGTCCGCGTGGCTACAACACATGACCCTGATGTGCATATGATGGGCATGATCATGATTGAACCGGCGGATTTAGATGCTTCCAATGTGACGATCTCCCATGTACATAGCTATGTTCTTGTGGCAAAAAGTTTATTAAATGGCAGTGCGGATATCGGTTTTTTTCTTAAAGAAGCATTTGAAGATCTGTCTGGTTTAACTAAAAGCCAGATGCGAGTCTTGGTGGAAAGTCAAATCGATGTGATCCATCACACGCTTTTAGCTGGTCCTCGTATTCAGCATTTAATTCCTAAGCTCAGTACTTGTTTACTTGGGATGAAAGATGATCCAAAAGGCCAGAAAGTACTTGAGGCGATGCAGCTCAGAGGTTGGGAGTTGATGGATGAAGAGTCAACTGAGTTTATGATTGATCTGATTGATACGTTGATTGATTAGTTTTATTCAATGATGGTAGGAGGGGCATGCCTTCCTACCCGTTCTTTGTGCACGCCATTTTCTGCTCTTTGACATCTATTAATCGTTTTGTGTGGCTTCTCGAAGCGATATAATCACTGGCTTGAGAGAAAGGCAGGTATTTGATGGACGTCCTTAACGAAATTCATGAATTTTTAGGTTGTGAAACTCCCGATGCTTGGATCGATGAGGCCCTACGGCAACCTGAGATACTTTTAATTGATCATGCTCACTGTGAAAAAAAAGCGGCATCGACTGCTATGACGCTTATGTTCCGCTATGTCGACCGTACAGACTTGCTCAATAAAATGTCGCGTCTTGCGCGGGAGGAGCTAATTCACTTTGAACAAGTTTTAGAGCTAATGGAAGCGCGTGATGTTACCTACTGTCATATGTCACCGGCTCGATATGCCGGTGGGCTGCGTCAGCATATTAGAACTCATGAGCCAGGCCGGTTGGTCGATACGCTTATTGTAGGAGCTTTTATTGAAGCGCGCTCATGTGAGCGTTTTGCTAAACTTGCGCCATATTTAGATGATGTATTGGCTAAATTCTATCGTTCCTTATTGAAGTCAGAAGGTCGACACTATCAGGATTACTTGGGGTTGGCGGCTGATTATGCAGGTGAGCCAATCGATGAAAGAGTGACTATGTTTCGTGAGGTTGAGGCGGAGTTGATCTCTACGCCTGACACTGAATTCCGTTTTCATAGCGGTGTCCCAACGGCAGCCTAGTTACAATCCTAGGATGGGCTCATCTACTAAGTTGAGCCCGTTAATATCGCAGGAAAGATACCATAGGCTGTGGTCCCAATCGCCTAGAACAATCCGAGATCGGGTGCGGCCATCGAGCTTAGTGGTGTGAATGTCGGGTCGATGAGTGTGGCCATGAATCATCAGGTCGACGTCGGCATGTTTGAACGCAGTTTCTACCGCTTGCTCATTAACGTCCATGATATCATCCGCTTTTTCCATTCCGCGCGCTTTACTTGCACTTCGCAACTGTTTTGCAATTGCAATGCGCTCATTAATAGGTTTGTCTGCAAATGCTTGTTGCCATGCAGGGTTTCTGACCATCTCTCTAAAAGATTGATACTCAGTGTCATCAGTGCATAGCTGATCACCATGCATAAGAAGGGCGGGCCCCACGGGTAGGCTGACAATGGCAGTATCACTTAGCCGCGTTGCTCCGATACGAGCCATGAGTTTTTGACCGACAAGAAAATCTCGATTTCCACATTGGAAATATATTTGGCATCCGCTATTGCTTAGATTTTTTAGCGACGCAAATGCCTGCTCAAATTCAGGTACAGGCATGTCATCGCCAATCCAGGCTTCAAATAAGTCCCCAAGAATGTAGAGCTGTTCGGCGTGTTTTGCGGTGGTCTCAATAAAGTGTACAAACGCCCGAGTTATATCCGGGCGCTCTGCTTGTAGGTGAAGGTCTGAAATGAAAAAGACTGACATGGATTAAGCTTGGGATTCTTCGCTCTCTACGATTTCTGCTTTTTCAATAACAACATCTTCTTTGGGTACATCTTGATGGCCTGCGCGCATCGTAGTCTCTACGCCTTTAATGGTGTCGATAATATCTTGTCCATCAATCACTTTACCGAAAACGGCGTAACCCCAGCCTTCTGTTGTTTTGGCAGTATGATCAAGGAAACTATTGTCTGAAACATTAATAAAGAACTGTGCGGAGGCTGAATGCGGGTCCATGGTGCGAGCCATCGCTATGGTGCCTTTGCGATTAGATAGTCCGTTATCCGCTTCATTTTCTATTGAGTCGCGCGTATCTTTAGCAACCATACCTGGCTCAAAACCTCCGCCTTGAATCATAAAGCCATCAATAACACGGTGGAAAATTACACCATCATAGAAACCATCGCGAACATATTGCTCGAAGTTGGCAGCGGTTTTGGGCGCTTTTTCAAAATCTAGCTCTAATGTAATGTCGCCATGGTTTGTGTGCAGAATAATCATTGCTATTGATTCCTTCTAATCATCAATCTTGTAGTCGGCCTATTATACGCAAGTATGACGCCACTGCACGGTATAGGTGATTATCTTTATATAAATTTCCCATTGCCGGTTGTGTGAACTGGCCCTCTAAGTGTTTATAATGCTCCTTTGCTCAAGGCATAAAGCTTTGAAAACGGTTTGAATAGACGCAGAGAACATGTCAAATAACGAATCCAGCCTAAAACCGACCAATTTTATCCATCAGATCATTGAAGATGATCTAAAGAATAACGTGCATGGTGGTAGCGTTGTAACGCGATTCCCTCCTGAACCCAATGGCTATCTGCATATCGGTCATGCGAAGTCTATTTGTTTGAACTTTGGCACTGCAGAGAAGTATCAAGGTACTTGTCATCTTCGTTTTGATGATACTAACCCAGAAAAAGAGAGTCAGGAGTATATTGACTCCATTATCAGTGATATTCAGTGGTTAGGTTATGACTGGGCTGGAGAAATCCGTTACACATCATCATATTTTGATCAATTATATCTTTGGGCAGTCCATCTGATTAAAGAAGGAAAAGCCTATGTGTGTGATTTAAGTCCTGAAGAGGCACGCGAATATCGCGGTAGCTTCAGTGAGCCTGGCAAAAATAGTCCTTACCGAGATCGCACCATAGAAGAGAATTTATCGTTATTTGATAAGATGAAAAACGGTGAGTTTGCAGAAGGCGCGTGCGCTTTACGGGCGAAAATTGATATGGCTGCGCCGAATATGAATCTACGCGATCCTATGATCTATCGTATTCTGCACACTAATCACCATCAGACCGGCGATAAGTGGTGTATCTACCCTATTTATGACTTTGCTCATGGGCAATCCGATGCTATAGAAGGGATTACACACTCTATCTGTACATTAGAGTTTGAAGATCATCGACCATTATACGATTGGTTTATCAACAATTTACCGGTGCCTACCAAACCGCGCCAGTATGAATTCTCTCGTCTTGAGCTGAACTATACGATTACCAGTAAGCGTAAACTGAAGCAGCTGGTCGATGAGCAGATTGTCGCTGGCTGGAATGACCCGCGTATGCCGACTATTTCAGGCCTAAGACGTCGCGGTTATACCCCTGAATCGATTAGACGGTTCTGCGATATGATCGGGGTAACCCGCTCTAATGGCATTGTTGATATGGGGATGCTTGAAGCTGCGATTAGGGATGATCTGGATAGCTCGGCACCTCGTGCGATGTGTGTTACCCAGCCATTAAAAGTCACTTTAACCAATATGGCTGAGGGGGTTGAAGAGTGGTTTGAGTTACCCGCACACCCTAAAGATGAAAATATGGGGGTACGTAAAGTAGGCCTTACCCGCAATGTGCTGATAGAGCAGGAAGACTTCATCGAAGAGAAGCCTGTCCCTAAAAATAAAAAAGATAAGTGGAAGCGCTTAGCTCCAGGTGACTCCGTTCGTCTGCGCGGTGCTTATGTGATCACCTGTAATGAAGTAATTAAAAATGAGGCAGGTGAGGTGATCGAGCTACTCTGCACATACGATCCTGCAACCAATGGTGCTAACCCTGAAGGCTATAAGCCTAATGGTGTTATTCATTGGGTGTCTGAAGAGTTATCCGTTCCTTGTGAAGTGCGCATGTATGATCGACTGTTCACAGAAGCGAATCCTGATGGTGATAAGAACCGTAGTTTTATGGATTGCTTAAATCCAGAATCGTTGGTTGTTCTGAAAGAGGCGAGAGCTGAAGCTGGGCTAAGGGATGCGCCTGTGGAAAGTCGTTATCAGTTTGAACGGATGGGGTATTTTAGTGTTGATCCTGACTCTAGCAGCGAACATCTAATCATCAACAGAACGGTGACTTTGCGGGATTCTTGGTCGAAGAGTAACTAATCCGGCTTTACATTGTAGTCCTGCCAACAGAGATAAAGCTTTAATAGCGGCTGTTGGATCAGGGTACCCGTCTGGTACCCTGATCCAAATGGGTGGTATTTAGAATCTAATATTTGCCGATAGATTAAATCGGGTATCGTCTCGGCTATCATTTGCAAACGTATGGGTGATACGAGCACTCAGAGACATGTTTTGTGTTAGTTTTCCGTCGACACCCAGCGTGAGTTTTCCCGTCCCTTTATCCTGCTCGATAGTTGGGAGAGTGAACACGTTGCTAGGTAAGTTGACTAACGATGCCGTTACAGAATCGGGGTCTTCAGTTAGTATTTGTTCCCACTCAAGTCCACCATAAGGTTGCCACTGTGTGCCTTTGCTGCGAATCTGCCATCCGGCCACAGCGGTTAAGCGGTCATCCGTTTGTTTGCCAAAGTGCATAGCTGTTGATGAACCTGCCCCGACTTCCTCGGAGAAACCGGAAAGACTTAAACGTTGATAGCGAAGTCGCAACGATGGGCCGTGGGTAAAAGCATCTGTCTCTAAGGGGTAATGAAGGCTGGCTTGGGCGCCAAAATGGATACCATCAGTACTGCCTTTGATCGTTCGAGTAGCCGACCCAAGGTTTACCGTTCGTTGGGTATCATAATCGCCTGCTGATACCGTCAAACTGCTATTAAGCTGCCACTGGTTGATATCCCAGCCACCATAAACCGTAAATGATGTTGTTGATGCATCTACATTGCCACCTTGAACATCAGCATCAGCTTGGCTCACATGTAAACCAGCCCCGAGTGTTTGATGCTGATTTTGGCGTATGCTTAAGCCGATACCAAGGCTTGTAGGGGATGCATCGACGGCGCCGTCTTGATTGCCCATGCTGCCGCTGACCCAAAGGGACGTTTCGCTATCACTTAAGCGTGATTGATTCAGTTGCGTATCAATATCATCGATAACAGCAAGTTGGTCGTGGCTAGCTGATACAAGCAAGCTTTGGGCGAAAGCGGGGGCATCTAAGATGCTTTTGACATACTCGCTGATGATTTTATGAGCGGATGAGGTAGGGTGTACACCATCTGCAAATAGAAATGTTTGTGCTAAATCCGATGGAATGTGTTCTCCTTCAACACATAGAAGAGAGCTTAAGGTTCCACAAACAGGCAGGGATACATTTTCAAAACCATATTGGTTTGGTTGGCTCTGGATCTCTTTTAACAGTGTAAACATATCCGCCGTTATAACGGAGATGTTATTAACCTGTAAGGCTTGCATTAAATTATCATTATAGGTTTTCGACAACCGGGTAAGACCTTCGGCACCCGCAGCACCTTGAGATGCACCAAATGGACTGGCACCAATATCAGGTAATGTCGGCACAATAATATATTTAGCTCCGGCGGCTTTTAAAGCTCCAATAGCTTGAACTTGCCCTGTAATGGTTGTTGTTAAGTAGTTGGAAATATCTGCAGTCGCTACCTGTCCGCCAGCAATCCAGAAAATATCATTAGCGCCTCCCCAGAGTGAGTAGAGTGCATTTGGATCGGCTTTGCCGCCGTTAGCAGCAAGGTAGGTCTGTACCTGTGTTAGGATAGGGGTAGCGCCAGTGGCAGGAAAGCTACCAACACCAGGCTGCTCGATGATTCGAGCACCACCTTCGGCATAATTAGTGCCACCCTGATTAGCCGGGGATAAGGCTACGCCATATTCAGCTGCTAGTACTTCTGACCAAACAGGCCCTGGGTTTGTTGTGAATTTTCCGGCTCCGTTGTAACTGGGGTTAGCTTGCAGGATAGGCAGAAATGAGCCGGAATCGGTGAGACTATCTCCGAAAAATAGTGTGTTACTGAACTCATTGGCGTTGGCATTTTGCAGTGTCAGTAAGCCAATTAGGCAGACCAGTGTCTTCTTGTGTGTCATAAAGGGGCTCTCGTTTTTATTGTTATAACGACAAGCCTATTAAACAAAAGGGCGCGAAAACAATGACACAAACCATCAAAGATGCTGACATATGCGCTTAAGTTGCGTGCTATTGCGCGTTAAAAAGTCTATCTCCTTGCTGATCTATCATCACACGAGCTTTGCGTAAAGTCTCTTGCTCACACGATTCACGCGAGGGTAGTAGGTCTGCTCGAATGAAGGTGTGTTCGCGTTCTCCTTTTCTTATAAACCCATTAATACGGTATTGACCGTCAGTTTCAACAGGATCAGCAATGATTTCAAAGTCCTGATAGTGTTCTTTTAAAACAGGTTGTTGGGCTTCTTCTACAGCAAACAGCGATTTTAATTTATGGAGTAAACTCATTCGTAGTACCTACAGAAAACATTATAAAGTGGTTAGTAGATGGCGAAATAAACCGCCTCTGCTACTATGTAAGCTAAAGTTTAACCCGTTTTGGGGTTGAGGTCAGGGATGTATGGCAGGATGGCTTAATATCTTTCGCAGTCTCAGTGCCGTAAATGTGTTTTTCATTTGCTTGCTGTTTGCGTCGAATATTTTCGCTAGGGAAAGACACAACGACATAGCCGTTACTCTGCAGTTACACTGGAACCATCAGTTTCAATTTGCCGGTTATTATGCGGCTAAGTTGAAAGGCTTCTATCAGGATGCGGGGTTGGATGTCACCATCAAAGATGGAGGCTACGATAAGCACGGCCACGCCATTATACCAGAATCTGAAGTATTATTTAATCGAGCACAGTTTGGCACGACACGCTCAGATCTGCTCATCAATCACAGCCGTGGATTTCCATTGGTCGTGCTGGCGAACATACTGCAGCACTCCCCCTATGTCTTTTTAAGCACAGAAGATTACGGTTTTAATCGTTTAGAGGATATTGGCAATCAACGTCCTATCTCACTTAACTTACCCGGAAGTGGTGACCAGCGCATAGATGCGGAGGCGGTGGCCGCTCTTTTAGTTGCGGGTGTTGATTTGAGCTCGTTGAATAACCATTTTCCCACGTGGGATCTAAATGACCTAATACAAGGTAAAACACAGCTTATGCCTGCTTATATAACGGACTCTCCTTATTTTTTAAAGAAAGCGGGTAAAGTGCCAGTGACGATTGAGCCCAGAGATTATGGGATAGATTTCTATGGTGATTTGCTGTTCACCAGTGAGTACATGTTGAATGAGCAACCTGAGGTGGTGAGCAAGTTTCGCCAAGCTTCTTTGGACGGTTGGCGTTATGCATTAGCTCATCCTGAAGAGATTGCAAACCATATCCTCAATACATACAAGATGCGTGGTGAAGAATACGACAAAGCATTTCTTTTATATGAAGCGCAAGAGATGAGAAAGCTCATCAACCCAGATGTCATTGAGATCGGCTATATCAACAAAACTCGCTGGGAAACCACTGCTAAGGTTTATCAGAGTTTGGGGTTGATCGATCACTATAATATAGATGCTTTTATTTATCAGAATGATATGGATGATAGCTGGGTACGTTTCAAACAGTGGCTACAATTTCTGATTTTCCCTTTCATCTTACTAATGGGAGGGATTATATACCTCTTAATGATTACGCTTCGGTTGCGAGCGGAAGTAGAAAAAAGAAAACTGGCTCAAAGAGAACTCGCTAGACAAGCAGATTTAGATTCACTTACCGGGATAGCTAATCGCAGAGGGTTTCAAAAAAATTTAGATAGAGAGTTTAATCTTGCGAAGCGTTATGAAAATCACTTTACACTATTAATACTTGATATTGATTTCTTTAAAGAAATTAATGATCTATATGGGCATTTGGCGGGCGATCTGGTGCTACAGTCTTTGGCAAATGTGACCCAAAACTTGCTAAGAAAAACAGATCATTTCGCCCGGTTTGGTGGAGAGGAGTTCGTGATTCTTTTGCCTAATACCCACGTAGATAAAGGCTTATTATTAGCAAAGCGTATTTTGGACGAGAACAGAAAAAACACCATCGTGTTCGAAGGACAATCAATTAGCTATACCATCAGCATCGGTGTGGCTGAAATAGCTGACCAAGATCTGACAACACATGATCTTTTTAAGCGGGCCGACCAGCTCCTGTATCAAGCCAAGGATTCTGGCCGAGATTGTATAAGGGTTGAAGGTAGTCTTACACCGAGTGGTAATGCCCCAAGTAGTAGAGACTAGGGGCTACCGTTTGGCAACTTACTTTACTGGTAAAAGTGAAATAATCAGCTCCGAAGGGGAGAGGTCTAGCTCATCGGCTTCAGCGATAAGGCGTTCGTATGCATCTTGAGTCAGCTTCAATGTATGATCAGCCTTGTGTGAACGGTTGTTCTCGATAGAACTCCAAAGCTTTTCGGTGTATTCCTCATCCAGCCATTCATCACACCACTCTCTGACTTCCTTTGCATTGCGTGTGCACTTTCTCCAAGCTTTTAACGCTTTAAGGTGTTTTTTAGATGCTTTGGACGACTCGTCTTGATCAAAAGGAAACTTGTCATCTTTGGCTAGTTGAATATCGATCCACTTTTCTACCATTGCTACATTACTTTTTTTGATCTTCATTCGCCGAGCCTCTCAGTTCATAAAATTTCAACGGGCGCATTGTGACAAAAAACATCAATCATTTATGTTAAGATTTTATGACAGATTTGAGATCCCCGTACACTTCGAATTAGCCTAATTTCTTTAGTGTTTCTGCCTGATTTGCAATGCGGTCAATAAGTGCGTAGAGGAGCGTTTTCTCTTCGTCACTGAGTACTGAAAGCAAGTAGCCTTCTCGCGCTGTCACCAGAGGAACAATTTGTTGATAAACTTTTCGTCCATCATCCGAAAGCCTTAGTCTGGAAAAGCGGCGATCCTTGCGATCGACTTCCTGCATAATTAATCCCGCGGCTTTCAAGCTTGATATCGCACGACTGACTTGCATTTTCTCAAGGCTGGTAAGCTGAGCTATTTCGGTAGCGGCCAATTGCTCATTCTCCCCCAGTGTTGCAACTACACGCCAAGCATGAGGGGTGAGATCGAAGCGGCCAGAGTAGAGCTGGGCAATGACTTCACTAACAGAGGCGTTCAGCTGAGATAAGCGATAAGGGAAAAACTGATTCAGTCGGAGAGTGGCGGGTTTATCACTGGGTGGCATTTTACTGGTCATAGTGAGGTACTGCCTTGCTTTCGATACCTTATAGTATGTCAACAATAGAGTAAAAAACAATTTCCTGTTAGGAATAAATAACCTATTTTCCACTAAAAACCATATAAAACATATAGATGCGATAAAAAATTGATCTTTGACAATGGTAACATATGTTACTAATATGGATGTTATACCAAACAATAAATATCGAGGGTGCGGACATGATCAAGCTGGAACAGATTCACCATGTTGCTTATCGTTGCAACGACGCAAAAGAGACTGTTGAGTTCTACCAAAAGATGCTTAACATGGATTTTCTGGTAGCGATTGCTGAAGATCTGGTGCCTTCAACAAAAGAGCCTGATCCGTACATGCATCTTTTTTTAGATGCTGGTAACGGTAATATTCTGGCGTTCTTTGAACTGCCGACAAAAGAGAAAATGGATCGAGATCGCAACACACCTGAGTGGGTTCAACATATTGCGTTCCGCGTGGCCAGTGAAGAAGCATTGATGGAAGCTAAAGCCGATTTGGAAGCCAAAGGTCTAGACGTATTAGGTCCAACTAACCACGGCATTATTAAATCGATCTACTTCTTTGATCCTAATGGACATCGTTTAGAGCTGACCTGTATTACGGGTACAGACGCACAGATGAAACAGCTCAAAGAGGTCGCACCGGCTATGTTGGAAGAGTGGTCGAAAACTAAAAAAGCTCCCAAGCATGCTGCATGGTTACATGAAGAAGAGTTTGCGAATCAATAGTTAACTGTGACGCAACCATAACTTTTTATAAACGGAAGCCATAGTAGGCTTTCGTTTTTTCCGTTTTCAGGGTAGAGAGAAAATACATGATACAGTTAAACGAAACCCACGATGTGAATTTGAAAAGCTGGGTGGCATCTGCCAACAGTGAAGCCTGTGATTTCCCCATTCAAAACCTACCATTTGCCATTTTTCGTCGGGTGGGTAGTAACGAAACCTATCGCGGAGGTGTTGCGATTGGTGATCAGGTCATTGATCTAGCCCAAGTTGTCAGCCTGAATTTACTCTCAGGTGATGCAGCGGTGGCAGCTGAAGCGGGCTCTGAAGCTACGTTGAATCGCCTGATGGGCTTGGGAAACCAGTTTGTCTCAGCATTACGCTTAGCATTATCAAAAGGGCTGCGTGAAGGCGCTGATCGTGTTTTGGAAGCCGCTTTCGTACCGATGAGTGAAGTTGAGTATGAGTTGCCGGCTCACATTGGCGACTACACGGATTTCTATACCTCTGTTTTCCATGCAACCAGCGTTGGCAAACTTTTCCGACCTGATAACCCACTACTGCCCAACTATAAGTGGGTGCCTATTGGGTATCATGGCCGTTCCTCCTCTATTGGTGTTTCTGGGCAAACATTCCGTCGTCCTGTCGGCCAAACCAAGGCGCCTGATGCTGCTGAACCAAGCTTTGGGCCATGTAAACGCTTGGATTATGAGCTAGAGCTAGGTATCTATGTTGGTAAAGGTAATGCAATGGGCGATCGCATTCCGCTAGATGCTGCAGACGATCACGTATTTGGCTTCTGCTTGTTCAACGACTGGTCTGCTCGTGACATTCAGGCATGGGAATATCAGCCGCTTGGGCCATTTCTGGCGAAAAACTTTGCTTCAACGGTTTCTCCATGGATTGTGACGCTAGAAGCAATGGCGCCTTACCGTATATCTTGGACGCGTGACGAAGCCGATCCTCAGCCGTTACCTTATTTAGAATCGGCTGCAAACCGAGCGCATGGGGCTTTTGATATTAAACTGGAGGTTTTGATCCAAACGGAGCAGATGCGACGTGATAATGAACCTGCTCAATCGGTTTCTTTTTCAAACTTTAGCCACTCTTATTGGACGGTTGCGCAGATGGTGGCGCACCACACCGTTAACGGTTGTAACCTTAAGCCGGGTGATTTCTTCGGCAGTGGCACCCAGTCAGGTCCTGAGCACAAAGAAGCCGGTTCGTTGTTAGAGCTGTCTAATGGCGGTAAGGAGCCGGTAGATCTGGGCAATGGTGAGACCCGCACGTTCTTGAATGACGGAGACACCGTTATCATGAGAGGTTTTTGTGCGAAAGAAGGGGCGGCACGCATTGGTTTTGGTGAGGTCAGTAGCACCATTTTGCCCGCCGATTTCTAAATGCCACTGTCTGAAAAATGCCCGCTGAATGCGGGCATTTTTACTTGTTCTCGTCGCTGGAGGCTTTACGTAGTAACCAATCCAGTGCTGTTGTGGGCAGCAGGCGGCGTAAGTAGGCAAACAGGTAAGTAGGTACGGTGACATAGTAACGGGGCTTAGGTTTTTTGGCTTCCAGTGCATGAATAACTTTGTTCAGTACTGCATTAGGCCCTAAGGTGAACAAGTCTTTTTGCTCCGGATTTGGTTGTGCAGCCAAACGCCGTTCAACGGCTTCATAAACATCCTGATGAGCACTGCCTTCAACGTGTATATTCTGTTTAAATTTTGCATAGGCATTTTTACGAAAATCACTGCTGATCGGACCAGGCTCTATTAATGAGACATAGATATGGCTGCCGTGCAGTTCTTGCCTGAGGGTATCCGTTAATCCTTCCAAGGCAAATTTACTAGCATTATAAGCGCCGCGATACTTTAGCGTAACCAGCCCGAGTACCGAGCTATTTTGTATAATTCGGCCATAACCTTGCTGGCGCATGACTGGGATGATTAAGTTGGTCAGCTCCAACCAGCCAAACAGGTTGGTTTCAAACTGTTGGCGAAGTACATCACGGCTTAGATCCTCAACTGCGCCAGGTTGGCCATATGCGCCATTATTAAATAACGCATATAGCTTCCCATCAGTGAGTTGCAGCACCTGCTTAACGGCTTGCTGGATGCTTTGGCTGTCGTCTAGGTCTAATTGAAGAGCTTCAAGCCCAGCTTGCTGGAGCCGGATGACATCGGGTTCTTGCCTAGCGGTTGCTATAACCCGATATCCTCGGGCTTTTAATCCAACTGCTACATGGTATCCAATGCCGCTGGAGCAGCCTGTAATCAAAATCGTTTTATCGATGTGCATTTTCACTCACTAGCAAAGGTACATAGCTTGGGCTAATCCCCCATCGCTGTACCTTCACGGCGAGGGTCGGCGCCTCCAATTAATTGATTATCTTTGAACTGAATTGCATGAAGACCAGAGTTTAAGTCTCTGATATTAACCTTAAAGCCCATCTCCTCAAGTGGTGCTTTAAACTGCTCGGCAGATGTGCCTTGTTCAAGATCATAGGTGCCAAAACGATTGATCAAATGAGGCATGTTGATCGCCTCTTGAATCGGCAGCCCCCAGTCTAAATGAGCAATTAGGGTTGAGGCAACATAACCAATGATTCTTGATCCACCGGGGGAGCCTATCGCCATATAGGGATTTCCATTTTCCATGACAATGGTAGGGGCCATGGATGAACGAGGCCGTTTACCTGGTTCTAAACGGTTGGCAATAGGGTAGCCATCCTTGTAACTGGCGAAGGAAAAGTCGGTCAGCTCGTTGTTAAGCAAAAAGCCATTACTCATGACGCGGGAGCCAAAACCGTTTTCAATGGTGCTGGTCATAGAGACAATGTTGCCATCTTTATCAGCGATCACGATATGGGTTGTGGAGGGTAGCTCAATGGACTGATCATCTGCCAAGGCGACTTTTTGTGATTTTTCCCAGCGAGGTTCACCTGCGGGTGATGTTTCCAATGCCTTACCGATTGTGATCAGCTTAGCACGCTCTGCTAAATAGTCAGGATCAAGCAACCCGTCCGGCATGGGTACAAAATCACTATCAGCCATATAGCGGCCTCGATCCGCAAAGGCTAACCGAGATGCATCTCCAATAACCTGCCATGACTGAGGGCTGTCAGGTCCCATGGATTTCAAATCAAAATGGCTGCTTATCCCTAAAATCTGACCCACCGTCAAAGCGCCTGAGCTAGGTGGCCCCATTCCGCAGATATCATACTGGCGGTAGGGCGCGCAGGTCGCTACACGCTCTTTTACACGATAGGAGGCTAAGTCTTGTAAAGACAATAGGCCTGGATTGTCCTCGATACTTTGCACTTTTTTAACGATAGCCTCACCAATGGGGCCTTGATAAAAAGCGTCAGCACCATCTTTGGCCAGTATTGCTAATGTTTTAGCGTACTCAGGGTTTTTAAGGCGTGAGCCTTCGGTTAGAGGCTCACCTTCGGGGGTGAAAAAATAAGCGCGGGTATCAGGGTAGCGGCTAAGTCGCTCTTTATCGTTGGCAATGGCTCCCGCCAGACGTGCAGATACAGTAAAGCCTTCACTGGCAAGGGTTTGTCCGGGTTTGAGCAGGTCTGCCCACGGTTGATTTCCGTAGCGTTTGTGCATATCGGACATCAATTTTACGGTGCCTGGTGTGCCCACAGAACGGCCACCTACAACAGCATCATAAAACGTTAACGGTTTTCCATTTTCATCCTGAAACAACTCGGGCGTGGCAGCCATTGGTGCTGTCTCGCGACCATCAAAAGTTGTGATTTCTTTAGATTTCGCATCATAGTAAACCAGAAAAGCGCCGCCACCTAAACCAGAAGATTGTGGCTCTACTAACCCCAGCATCGCCTGTACAGCAACCATGGCATCCATAGCGCTACCTCCCGCCGCTAGCGCGTCATAACCTGCTTTGACCGCCAGTGGGTTAGCAGCAGCAACCATGTAGTTATTGGCGACAACACGTTGCTTTGCAGTGAATCCGCTCGCAACTTCCGGATCAATAGCATCTGTTGTTTGTGCGGCATAAAGGTTGGTTGTAAATAGCGCACAGGCTACGAACCAAGAGGATTTTTTTAGTAACATAAGTGGATCCTTTTCTTATTGTGTAAGGTCTGCACGATATATTGACAAACGTGCTCATGGATAGTGAGTGAGCTAAATGAAAAAATACACGCTCTTGCGTGCCATTCGAACCTTCTTGCGTGCCAATGCAATTGATTCGTGCTTGTGTTGTCTCCTTTTTGGTATTCTTAGCTGAGGAATTATAATGACCTCTTAGGAGATCCGATGCGTTTCAACTTGTTATCCGTTGCTGTCAGCCTTTCGATGGCGGTTTTTGTTAATTCAGCTATGGCGATTGAGGCTACTTATGAAGGGCCTGAGTCGATTCCGCTGTTTCATCCGCTGTGTTTGCAGCCGCTTAAAAATGCGCAAGACAATGGCGGCGCTTTTAATATGGATACATGCTCTGCGGCCCATGCCGACATTGAGGTGAAACGTACGCCGGATGGAGGGTATTTTGCAAAGCGCCCTGTTGATTCAGAAGGGGCTCCTCAAGGTTATGTTGTTTATAAGCCGATAGGTACCTTAGATCGTTCGATGGAGTTATTGCTGGTTCACGACAAATTAGCTGATAGCGAGTTTCCTGATGCCTCTGTCTATGTCATTGGACGGTTGCCAAGTATGGCACCTGGTGGTAGAGATTTTCTGACGCGTATTGAGGAGCAGGGTAATCGCTGTAATGGAGGTATCCAATCCGCACGACTTGTCTCTGAAGCGATTCTGGAAGTTGATTTAAACGTTAACCCTGCAACCTTGATGTCGTTACTTAGGCCTGGTTTTGATAAAACGGGAACAACGCAGGGAAAAGGCGGTTTATCGACCCTCAGCCTGAAGCCTATTAGCACGCTAGATAACCGCCCAACAACGTGCATAGGTACATTGACAAAGACCTATGACCTTATCAAGAACAAAGAAAGCTATGCATGGGTGAAGTTTTTTAAAGAGGGTACCCTCATTGCTGTAGAGCCTTATCAGCAATGCTTTGACCAACTGGTAAAAGATTTTGTAAAGCCGCCTAGTACGTTAAGCATTCCTGAATTTGAGATTTTTGCTCAGCTACTCGAAGATGAATGCAAAAAAAGCAAATAAAAACAGATGTCTGGGTGGTTTTTAAGTGAAAATACTTCATACCTCAGATTGGCATATTGGTCGTCAGTTTCATAATGTTTCTTTAATTGAAGATCAGCGCCATGTGCTCAATCAAATCATACAGATAGCAGAGCAAGAGAAGGTGGATGTCGTCCTCATCGCAGGGGATATCTATGATCGTTCGGTGCCGCCATCACAAGCTGTTGCGCTCCTCGACGAAGTCTTGAATCAGTTTCACCAACGTCATATCACGGTGATTCTTATCAGTGGTAACCACGACGGAGCTGAAAGATTACGCTTTGGGGCCACTCAGATGGGACAGACGGGTGTGCATATTCTTGCAGACCTAGAACAATTAACCCAACCCGTTATCTTACATGATCAGTTTGGAGAGGTAGCATTTTATGGTATTCCCTATGCTGACCCTGTCACTGTGAGGCAAGCCTTTGCTGCTGAAGTATCTAGCCATGATGAAGCGATGGCGTACCTGATTAAAAAGATAGAGAAGAGTCTCAATACAAAGCGTAATGTATTGTTAAGTCACTGTTTTATTGATGGAGGACAAGCCTCTGAATCGGAACGTCCACTTTCTATTGGCGGGGCGGAGTGTGTTTCTTATCAGCACTTTTTGCCCTTTGACTATGTGGCTTTAGGGCATCTCCATGGTCGTCAGTACAAGGGAGATGAAAAGATTCGTTACTCTGGCTCTATACTCAAATACTCCTTTTCTGAAGAGAAGCAGATTAAATCGGTTGTCCTAGTTGAGTTGTGTGAACAAGGCATTGAGCATCTACAACAGATACCGCTCACGCCATTGCATGATATGCGCTCCATGACTGGCTCATTGCAAGAACTGTTACAGCAGGGGCTAACTGATCCAAATAAAGATGACTACCTGCTGATTAAACTAACTGACTCCCATGCCATATTAGATATCATGGGTAAGCTCAGAGAGGTTTACCCTAATGTGTTGCACTTAGAGCGGCCGGGGCTTATCAGCCATCAGCCCAGTGGTCACGCAGGCAAGGAGCAATTAAAAAAGGGAGAGCAACAAATGTTCAGCGATTTTTTTGAGCAGGTGACGGGCGAGGTGATGAATGAAGCCCAAGCTGACTACTTGAGCAAGGTTTTGCAGCAGATTCATACAGGCGAAACCTAATATGCAGCCGTTAGTGTTAGAAATGAGCGCCTTTGGCCCCTTTGCAGCACAAGAGGTCATCGACTTTAAACGTTTAGGTGAGCGGCCACTCTTTCTCATCAATGGCCCGACTGGGTCAGGAAAAACCACCTTACTGGATGCCATCTGCTTTGCCTTATACGGTAAGACCACAGGTGATGAGAGAGAAGGGGCGCAGATGCGTTCTGATCTTGCTAATGCTGAGCAACTCACCGCAGTAAGCTTTACCTTTGCGCTTTCTGGACAAGTATTTCGAGTTCGTCGTGTGCCTGAGCAAGCACGGCCAAAATCCCGGGGGGAGGGGTTTACCCAGCAATCGGCTGAAGCGCAGTTATGGCAACTAGCAGAAGATGGAACAGAACTGCGCTTGATTGTAAGTAATAAAGTGACTGAGGCCACACGAGAGATCGAACAACTGCTTGGATTGAATGTGGATCAATTCCGTCAGGTAATGGTGTTACCTCAAGGCAAATTTCGCCAGCTTTTAATGGCCGACTCAAAAGATCGGGAACACATTTTCAGTCAACTGTTTCAAACCCAAATATACAAGAAACTCGAAGAAGAGCTGAAATCACGCTCGGCAGAGATTCGACGCGAAGCTGATAATCTGACTCGCCAAAAGAAAGTACTATTAGAGCAGAGCGGTGCTGGTGGAGAAGAAGATCTTAATAAAAAATATATAAAAATCAAGGAAGAGGTAGATAGTCTTCGTAAAAAACTTGAAGTGCTTCGCCAGCAGGAAAATCAAGCTGGAGAGCATTTTCGCCAGTCTGAAACCTTGCTTGCCCGCTTTGCTCAAATGGATGAATTAAGAAAATCGATTCAACTATTGGCGGAGCAATCTCACTCGATTGAAGCCGATAAATTACGCTTACAGCGAGCCAGCGTAGCCAGCCAGCTCCACCCTGCTTATGACCAGTATCTGCAAACGCAGCAGCGTTTATCGCAAGCAGAGAATCAGTTGGAACAAGCCGATGAGTTGTTGAGAACGAAGCAAACGCAGCAAGCTCTGTTGGAAGAAGAGACGCAAAAAATACCCCATTTACAACAGCAAATAACTGAATGGGGTACACAAAAACAAGAGATTGCCCGTTATCTTGAAAAATCAAAGCAACTTCAAGGAGTAGAGAAAGCAAGGCTTCTCGCTAAGCAGGACAACCAAGCTAAGTGGCAGCAGAACACAGTAGCCAATGCTGAGTTGGATCATAAGAAGGATGAGCTGGAGAAGTTGGAAGAAAACTTAACTCAGCTCCGTTTGAGTATTGATCAAAACAGTGATCTACCCCTTGCTGTGGATCGCGCTAAACGGCAAGTCGAACAGGCGAAACGCTTACAAGACGCACAAATCAAATCTGCTGAGCTAACGCATAAATTAGCCACGTTAAAGCAAACAGGCATGGTACTGCGAGAGCAAGAACAAGCAGCGGTGGCGGATGCTAATCGTATAGAGCGGGATTGGCATCTGGGGCAGGCTGCGATTTTGTCACGCCGTTTACAGTCAGGTGAGCCTTGCCCTGTGTGCGGCAGTGATAACCATCCATCACCCGCTGTCAGTGAGATGGAGCCGCCAAGCCAAAATGATGTTGCTCAAGCGAGGGATAAGGCTGCTGAGCTGACTCAGGAACTGAGCCTAAAACGCGAGGAGTATTCCTTAACTAACAAAGACTTGGAAAATATTACTAATGTAATAACAGAAGTCAAAACTCTGCTGGGTGACGAAGTAAATCTGAGTGTAGATGCACTGGAACAGCGGTATCTTGAGATAAAGCGACAGTGTGATATTTGGATGGAGCAGCGCGCATCTCTTAAAGGGTTTGAGGGCAAAAAAGCCGAACTTAGCGCATCAATTGCTCAATTAGAACGGCGTTTAGTGCACCACAAGGCTGAATTTGATCATGCCGACAAAATGCTGACTGAAATAGAAAAAGAATATGCATTAGTCGTAGCTGAGCTACCAGAAGCTTACCGACAGAGTGACGCGGTTCAGAAAGCGTTAACAAGTCTGGAAGCGCAGATGGTCGCGGCAGATGACCAAATTAAGTCACTGCAAAAACGCCAAGACGCCATGCGAAGCGCACTGGATGAAGCGACTGCGACGCAACGTATAAGAAAAGAATCTTGTGAAGCATTAAAGGTGGAGGTTGAGCATCAGCTGTCGAGTTGGCTATCGGCCTTAGCAGGCAGTGTTTTTGATGATCAAGCCGACTTTTTGAGTGCTATTTTAGATTCGGAACAGCAGCATCAAGTTCAGGAACGCATTCAGCGCTATGAGTCTGATAGGTTGCAGAAACAGGGGGCTTTGACCGCCATTGAGTCTGAACTAAATAGCCAAACACCGCCTGATATGGCCACCGTAGAAGCGGTATGGCATACCGCTAAATTACAGCTTGAGCAAGCAGAACAACAATGGCGAACCTTACATAATCAGCAAATTGTTCTAGAGGAAAAACTCAAAGGGCTTGAGCAAATTAAACGAGAGTCAGAGATCTTGCAGCAGCAATACGCCGTTGCAGGCACACTGAGTGATGTAGCTAATGGGCAAACAGGAAATAAAGTCAGCTTGCAGCGCTTTGTGTTGAGTGTCCTATTGGATGATGTGCTCATTGAAGCGAGTCATCGCTTATCGCTGATGAGCAAAGGGCGTTATCGACTGCTGCGCAAAGAGGATCGCGCCAAAGGAAATCGCGCCTCTGGTTTAGATCTGGAAGTAGAGGATGCCTACACGGGGCGCATTCGAGCCGTTGCGACATTATCTGGTGGTGAAAGCTTTATGGCGGCATTAGCGCTGGCGCTTGGGCTCTCAGATGTTGTGCAGGCTTATGCCGGAGGCATTCGTTTAGATACGCTTTTTATTGATGAAGGTTTCGGCAGTCTAGACCCTGAATCGCTTGATTTAGCTATTCGTACATTGACCGATCTGCAACAAAGTGGCCGTATGATAGGAATAATCTCCCACGTTACCGAGCTTAAAGAACAGATACCGCTCCGAATTGATATTCTCTCATCGGAGCGGGGGAGTCGAATCTGCTGGCGCGAATCCTAATCTGAGCAGGGTGGTTACACTCTGCTCATCGCCAGTGCGGTATCCAGCATCCGGTTTGAGAAGCCCCATTCATTGTCATACCAAGCAAACACTTTGACTAAGCTATCGCTTACGCGTGTTTGTGTACTATCAAAGATGCATGAAGCAGGGTGATGGTTAAAATCGACTGAAACAAGGGGTAGCTCGTTGTATTCCACTATACCGTTCAAGCTACCTAGGCTTGCTTCTTTCATTAAGTGATTAATTTCATCCACACTGGTTGCGCGATTAGGCGTAAAACTTAGGTCAACCAGTGAAACATTGGCCGTTGGTACGCGAACCGCTAAGCCTGAGAGTTTACCTTTTAATTCGGGTAGCACTAAGCCAACCGCTTCGGCGGCACCTGTTTTCGTAGGGATCATCGAAAGGGTAGCGGCTCTTGCCCGATAGATGTCATTGCTATAAACATCGGACAAATGCTGATCATTGGTATAGGCATGAATAGTTGTCATCATGCCTTCATTGATACCAATATGGTTATTAAGCGTTTGCGCCAGCGGCGCAAGACAGTTGGTTGTGCAAGATGCATTAGAAACGATCTTATGCTCGGGTGTCAGTGTTGTGTGATTAACGCCATAAACAATAGTGGCGTCCGCGCCTTTAGCTGGAGCTGAGATCAGCACCTTTTTAGCACCTCGTTCGAGGTGAATGGCAGCAGCTTCGCGTGTTGTAAAGTGCCCAGTGCACTCAAATACAATATCGATATCCAACGCACCCCAGTCTAGATGGTTTGGATCGCGCTCGCTAAAGATCTGAATGGCATCGCCATCAATATACATCTTCCCATCGCGGGCAGAGACGGGGCGGCGAAAATGCCCATGTACAGAATCAAACTCGGTTAAGTGCGCGTTGACCTTAGCGTCACCAAGATCGTTGATAGCAACAATATCTATCTGCTCTCTAAGGCCGCCTTCATAAAGCGCACGCATTATATTTCTGCCGATACGGCCATAACCATTAATTGCAACTTTAATAGACATACGATCACTCCTTGTGGGCTCCTTTATTTAATCATAGGACAAGTTTTTCAGGATGATGTGTGCAATAGGGGAGAAATATTTACATAAAATCACTAAACCATTATCAAACAGCTATCTAAAATAGAGTAAATAGGTTTATGATACGTATCAAATAATACGTATTGTGTATTTTATGCCAAGAAGATCAGACACTAGAGAAAAAGTATTTGAAGCGGCGGATGCGTTATTGCAAGCTGGCGTCAGGCCCACACAGCAGAATGTGCGCGAGCATATAGGTAGTGGCAGCATCACAACGATCAACTCTGCGCTAAATCAATGGTGGGCTTCGCTATCAGAGCGTTTATATCGCAAGGATCAGCATCCAGAGCTACCTGAGTCGGTTGTTACGGCGGCTAGTCAGCTGTGGGATCAGGCGCTGGCATATGCGCATCATGCTCTCAAAAAAGAGCGTGATGAGATTGAGCAGCTAATTAAAGAGCGTAAGAAAGAAGGTGTGGAGCAATTGGAGGTTCTGCGCGCTTCCGTTGATCGCTTGCAAGCGCAAAATCTGGATATTCGCAGCTCAAATGATGAGTTGCGTAATCAAGTGCAACAGCTTAGCCAAAAACTGCTGGAGTCAGAAAGTCAGCTTATTCGAACCTCCTCTGAAAGAGATGACTTTAGGCGCCAAGTCAGGCAGCTTGAGATTGTTCAAGAACGTGGCGCAAGAACAGAGGTCCGCTCACCTGTAGATAATGAAGCCTTGTTTAATGCCAAAGTGGAGGCGAAGGTAAATGCCTCTAAAATCAAGGAGCTTGAGCTGGCTCTTGAGCAACGAGATCAAGAATGCATAAGGCTTAGAGAGGCGCTTTTGGCGCAAGAAAAAGAAGCCTTACAACAAAGACATCGTCTCGAATTGGTGATAGCGCAGCAAGACGCACGTTACGATGATGCGATAAGTGCATTAACTGATTGCAAAAAAGAGCTATCTCTGGCAAAAAGTAATCCTTAAGAATCATATTCTTAGATAAACTATCGGAAATGGACATGGATACTGATCTAGCGGCGGGTGTGAGTGCAGAAACGATTCGTTCAGCCCTTAGGGCGTGCGTGCCGGGCTCAGCCATTAGCTGTCGCACGGAGCAAGATTTTGCTCGGGCTAAAATACTGCTTGTCAAAGAAAAGATAACGGATGTCAGTATTCAGTTGGTCGATAGTGATGGCTATGTCATTCGCCAAGTAACGGGTAAGCGCCGAAGTGAAGTAGGGGATGGGGAGTTTAATGATCGACAGCTCGCTGTCATAAAAGCCTTAGAAAAGGTTCTAATGCACTGCAAGCAGGAAGGAATCAAGTTAGTAGGCTATAGTGATGAGCTAGTGGCCTATCCTGCGCGCTGCAAAAGTCTCGAACAGGCCTCTGTTTATGCGCTGGATGTTGATACTAGCGATGCTTATAGCGGCGCAGACTCAGGTGTTGATCTATAGGGTCATAGTGCTTTTGTTCTAAAGACAACTCTATGCAGGCATGGCAGCATGAGTTTAACAGATCGAGATAATAACGACGTATGATAAAAACAGCAAAAGTCTTACTGGTTGATGATCACGATATTGTTAGGGCTGGTTTTCAGCAGTTGCTCGATAAGCATCCGCAAATCGAGATCATAGCTCAGGCGAATAATAGCGAGCAAGCATTTGAAATCTATAAAAAAACACTCCCTGATGTGGTGATTATGGATCTCTCCATGCCGGCTGATTCCGATTCCTTAGACGCGACATCAGCCCAAGGTGGTATCGACGCCGTGCAGCGTATTCTCGGTTACGATACTAGAGCTAAAGTCATCGTTCTAACGGTTTGGGAATCCAATCCGTACCCTGGACATCTTGTGAAAGTAGGTGTTAAGGGGTATCTCACCAAACGCTGCGCGCCGGAAGAGTTGGTTAAAGCGGTGCTTGCTGTTCATGGCGGGGGTGAGTATTTCTCTGAGTCAGTTAAGGCGGTAATTGATGGGTGTGAAGAAGAAAAAAGCCCTTTAAGTCAAATAACTAGCCGTGAATTGCAGATATTTACTTTACTAGCAGAAGGTCAATCTGCGGCCCAGATTGCCGAAGCTATGTTCTTGAGTCGGAAAACGGTTCACGCTCACCGATCTAATATTCTTAGAAAGCTCAATCTGGCCAATAACTCAGAATTGGTTCATTTGGCTATACGGCATGGTGTCGTAAGACCTTGATGCACGAACAGAACATCAACTTGCTGGTTGACTCAGAATTCTTTTGGTACAGCCTAGAGCCTGGCGACAAAATCATGCTCGAAATGGATTATTACATCCAGGGCAAGCTAGTCCTGCGCCAAGGTGAAGCCTACGAAGTACTCGCCAAAACAGAGGCCAGCGTAAGTGATATTGCCTTTGTGGTCCTATCTGATATCACAGAAGAGTTAGTCTCAGTCCATCCGTTCTTGGTAAGCGACTATCTGGTCAATCCTGTAAAAGTTCTTCAAAACTAATCATTTCAACGAAAAATATACCGTTCATTCTCGCTGAAATTGGTGCAGTTTTAGTGTAATTGTGCGGCTTGTTAGTAACTAGTCACTAATCTGTAATGTAATTTCCTATGGGGCTTTAGAGGATATTATTGATTCGCATAATATATATTATGTTAAATTAAGTGTATAAGGTATGAATCTAACAATACTGTTACTTTTTTGATGTCAGTTCTGGTGAGAACCAGTTCAGATAAATGTGAACAAAGATACGCGTTTTCTTCTGTTGCTCTTGGTGATTCAGTTAGCGCTCATTGTGAGTGATTTCGAGCTAAGTGTGTGCATTCTGGAGTTGGTGATACTGACTTCCCGAAAGTATGTGCGCTCTTGGGATAAATTACTCTGAACCTGTTCAAGTTGATCACGAAGTGTTCGATGTTCCGCTTGGAGCGCCTCGTAAAGTTTTTCAGTATCGTGTCGTTGGCTCTCTGATTCCTCGAATTTATGTGATAGCTTCTCCGCGTTTGCTTTAAGTTCTCTGTGCTTTCCAGCTTTGCTGCTGCCCTACTAGCATCAACATCACTCTGATTGAGTAATTCCAGAGACTTCTCATGTTTTTCGTTTAATTCACGCAGAGTTTCTTTGTGCTCCTCAAGCAGCGACTCGGCCTGCTTTAACTGTGCATCTCGAATAGCTAACTTTCTGCCATTGAGCATCGCCGCTAATACGTACCCAAGAACTGCAAAAACAATCCCAGATACGAGCGCTGTGTCTATTCATTCTGTCGAATACATAATCTATCCTTGTGGATTATTACAAGTTCTTCAAACGAGTGTCACTGTTCACAACCTAGCGGGTCTCATTCGGATGTCGTCGCTTTGAGTTCAAAACCTAATTGGTCTCACGATCCAATTGACCTGTCATGCCCTTGAGCATCGCATCCAATTCACTGCCGTTTTCCATTGGCATCAGCATTTCCTTAGAGAGTGATCGTTTTGACTCCAACAAGTCATGGAGGATGCAATCAAAGCTTGTCGTGGCATAGAGTGGATGAATGGCCCGTAATATATAAACATGCACATCATGAGTCTGACCGATACGATAGGCTCGGTCGGTGCACTGATCTTCTACTGCCGGATTCCACCATCGAGAGAGATGAATGACGTGGGTCGCTGCGGTCAGCGTTAATCCTACACCAGCCGCTTTTGGGGATAACAACAGCACGTCAAACAATCCTTTTTTCTCGGGATCTTGGAAAGCGTTGACAATCTGCGTGCGTTTTGAGGGTGAGACTGAACCAAAAATTCGCTCCGGGAACTTTGGCAAGCCATATCGCTGCTTGATTGCATAAGTTAGCCACTCGTGCATGGATCTGCTTTCAATAAAAATCAAAGCTTTTTCGTTTGCCACGTGTACTTTATCGAGAAGATCGAAACAGAGTTTCAATCTCGCTGAATGCGAAATATAGGTATCAGCAGTTACTGCGTCTTCCGAATCTGGAGCGTACGGATGAAGTGAAACACCCCGAATACGTTGCATCGCTTGGAGCTGCTTACCTTTTGCCTCACTCTGGGCGATATTTAAAGCATTCAAATATTCTTTCGCTTGCAAGTCTGGCATTGTCTGATCGAAGACCGTTTCCACTTTATCCGGAAGATCATTAGCAACCTCAGATTTCAACCGACGAAGCATTACAGGTGGATTCCCATCAATCTCCTCCGTCAATCTGGCTTTAAGTTCTTTGAGTCTGTCGGGGTCATCAATCCGATAAGCGCTTATAAACGATTTTAGGTTGCCTAGGCCCAAAGCGCATGGAATGAGCGTGTCAAATAGCGTCCAGATATCCGCAAGGCTATTTTCAATGGGCGTTCCGGTTAATCCTATCTTGAAATCAGCATTTAGCGCTTGAGCAGCATGCGTCATCATAGATTGCGGACTTTTAATCTTCTGCATTTCATCGAACACGATGCATGCGAACGGGATCGAAGCGATGGATATATGATAGTCCCTCATCGTTTCATATGTCGTCAAAATCCACTGCGCTTTCGAAATTCGCGCATGTTCTAGGGTTTGCTCTCCCGAGGTGACGTCATTTCCACTCGAATTATCACGTTTGTATTGCTTCAAATGGGTGCCGTAAAGAAGACAGATATCACCAATCGCATCGGAATCCAAGTGCAGTTCGGCTTCCGCCTGCCAACTCTCCAAGAGTGTTGTTGGGGCAATGATCAACACCGGGCGAGATTGCATTCCCAGCTTCTGACGTTTCTCTTGAAGCCAGCTTATGAAAGCGAGGGCCTGAAAAGTTTTACCCAAACCCATATCGTCTGCCAAGAGAACGCCGGGGTATCCGTTACTCCAACAATTCTGAAGCCACTCAACGCCTGCAATTTGGTGATTTTTAGGATGGTTCTTTAAACCATAGGGGGGGTGGTAACCGGCAAACTCTGTACGAGGTTTAAATTTAATTGTGAAGCCATCAGCCTCTAAATTGTCCTGCACCTGCAATACCGACTTGCCCAGAGGCGGCTCTGGTTCATCAGGTTCGTCTGGCTCCAACTCTGGTGCGGCTGGGATCTCAGGTGTGTCCGGAACGGGAGGCTTTTTTGCGACTTCGGTCAGCAACCGATTCAAAGCTTCCAGTACTTCCGTGTTTGCTGGTAGGTTTTGCTCCTCGTTTAGAGGGATTTGTGTATTCCCCTCTTGAATTGCATCGCGAACTCGCTCCGCAACGGATTGAAGTTCAGATTCCGGAATGATGTAACTCTCCGTACCGACTTTGACTCCAAGGTGTTCCGGGAACCAGGTGTTCTTCTCGCGTTTAATAAAAGGAAGCGCTGGTGGCGTCCACAGTCCAACCTCGAGTACGCGCTCGGAGAACCGATCTGTCTCAACAAAGGCTGAATCTACTATTTCATCAATGGTTTCATCATCTAGGGCGTCCGATTGAAGCTCAGCTTTAATAAAGCTTTGTGGGCTCTTTGCAAATCGAGCTCGGGTCTGAGCGTCGGCTTTTTGTGCCCGCTTGACGACTCGCATTGTCTCTCTGAGTGATGGGTCGATGAAAACGTACTGGTTTCTCTCAACGATATACGTCGGCTTGATATCATCACCATGGTAGAACTGTTTATTAAATGATGCGCGAAACCGTTCTGGAAGTAACTGATCAGCTTCTTCAACAATGGTGCCTGCTGACCGTGACTGCTCCACTTTCTCTTGTGAAAACAACACAGGCGTGAAGTTAACACCGTCTCGATTTACCGATATATTGAGTGATACCGTACTTGCGTGAAGAAGGCGCATCGAGCTGAGCTGTTTATCAAGATCAATTACCCTCTCGCCAGTCACGAATTCAACCGCAAGCTGAAGCCGGGAAAGCCGAGCCAAACGCTCATCCAAGATCTCCCCGTTCCAATCGTTGAAATCGTCGACGGCTTTGATCAGCTTATAAACGGGATACGCAATGCGGTAGTAGGTTCCATTAGCGGTGAGAATCGAACCGAGTTCTCGTACGGAGATCTTTTTTGCGCCCTTTTTGTACCACCCTATACGCACAACGGTTTCCGGTTTTTCAATCGGTCCCGATAGATCGAGTCGCAGCTCGAAAGGTACGTTTGCGGGGAGATCTAAACTGAGTGCCTGCGACTCACTGAGTCTGCTCAAAGCGTCAAAAGCTAGGTGATATCCGCCGTCGATTATGGTTATCCCTGATTCTTCCTCGGCACTTCCGAGCTCTAAACGCGCTAAACCTGAGACCGCATGCAATTTCTCCTGTCCCCATTTATCTATGGGCACTGAATCAAGTGTACTTTTCCCCAGAAGTCGTTTTTTTTCTTTGGTGAGTGATAGTTTGATTCCATTACCCTCAGGCTCCCAGGAAAATTTGGATACGTCAGTCATCGATTCCTCACTTTGAAACCTCGGCAGGATAGACATACACCGTTGCCATCCAATTCAGCATGAGTGAATTGCTTACCACATGAGGCACACCCCTCAGAGCCAAAAACCTGTTTACCTGCAACAGCTCGAACCGTTCTGCGAGTTTTACTGGGCCGCGAGATGCCGGTATAGCGCTTTATGAGCCCTTCAGCAGCGCTTTGCCAACCACTATGGTGAATTACATACTCATCACAGAATCCGTCGTTTCGAATTTTGTAGACTTCATACTCTGATCGATAGAGTAATGGCGCTCGCTGATTTAAATCCGTGTAAAGACGCATTTTGCCTGCATGAGTCCACTCTGAAACGGTTACATCTCCGATTTTCATGAAAATGACTGAGTGCATTGGGTCGACGGAACCGCCGCCCCTTTTGAAGTGACCGTAGCTCGATCGAGATTTTAGCAAGCCTTCTCGAACCATTGAACGAGCAACACTTTCCGCACGACTTCCTAACCCCACCCAAGCCTCTTTGACGAGGCCCGCGTCTATGTAGGGTTGCCAGAACTCAACTCGCTCTTTCCACTGTACAGTGTCATTTGATCGTTTCACGATTTGCATGAGCAATTCGAAAGATTGTTCCGTCAACCAGCGTTTGAGTACATCAACATGCTGCTCAGCAACACTTTCCCATTGCCCGGGACGTGTGCGCGGATCAGAGAAGCTATCGAGCAGGAAATGAGTGATATCGCTTTTCGTAACTTCATCCGTATTCGAATCTACATAGGGTCCCAGCAAGGCCTTTGCATAGAGCGCTAGGTGGTTCTTAAACCTAATCGGCTCCTCCCCTACGTAGTCCCAAAACCTTCCGAGCACCTCTTCTGCACGGCGCTGCCCTACTTCTTCGCAAACAATTTTGAAAATCCGAAGTCCGAATCCACCTTGTCCGACGATTCCTTTCAGACCGGAGTCATTGAGGATTTGCGTGGGGGGTGCAACTTGGTTGTGTAGTATCAAGTTCGCAAGCGTCATCCCTGGTTTTGATTCAAGCAATCCATAGGTGTCTACACGGAGTTTCCAGCGCCGAGGTAAACGATTTTTGTTTTCCAGTAACAGTTTTCTGAGCCGATCTGTCAGCCAGTCATATTTGAAATTATGGCGAAAGTATCCGATCAAAAGCGCATTTGTGAGAGCTGTCGATACTTGGTTTTTCACCTCAGTTAGGAAGAGTGAAACCAAAGACTGTCCGTCTTTCACCTCTGCAATGGTATCCAAGCCACCCATGCAGACGAGTTTTGTCACTCGCCGGTCGGGCAGGTGTCCCTGGCGAAGCGCCGTAACCGATTCGGCCAGCACATCCGGCATTTTCGTGACATCAACTTCATTAAGCCCGTCCGCGAGACGCTCGAACCTTCTCGCTGATCGCTCAAGTTTCTGTAAGCGTGGCTGAAATACTTTCAATCGAAGATCGACGTCAAATTCCCTGATAGCATCTGATACGGCCATCACTCGGTCTCGCTTATCAGTCGTTCTAGCTCCTCCAAGCTATTCGGGGTATACATCACAAAACGAATATCGATACGTCGATTTGCCTCTTGACCAGCGTCAGTATCGTTTGATTGTATCCAACGTTGTTCGCCGTAGGCGGCTACGCTGAGGGCCTGCTCGCCGGCTGGATTCAGGACCAATTTCAATTCGGAATTTTTCTCAACCATTCTCTGATATGTGTTTGTCGCACGCCTTGCACTGAGTTCCAGATTGTTTCGACTTCCATCCACGAGAGTACCGAGCACACGCCCATTGTCGGTGTGACCCTCAATATAAATTGAATCGAAAAAGACACGTCGTGAGGTGCAATCTGTGAACACTGAAATTTGATCGGGCGGTAAAAAACACTCAATTTCTGACAAAATCGTATCTGAAATGCTGTCTACGGTAGCCAAAGCTGTCGGTACAGACTCTAGGTCCGATCGTCCCGAGGCGAAGAGCCCCTTACCACTGATCGTCAGCACCCCTCTTTTGACACTTTTAGCGTCAATACCCAAGTTAGTTAATTCGGCTACGATGCGCTCCACGATTTCGTCCCTGACTTGAGAACTTCGTTCTATAAACCGCTGTAATGGATTCAAACGCAACTGTTCGATTAATGCTTGAAGTTCTGCGATTTTTGCAAGGAGTGACTCCTTCTCATCTTCCAGTTGTGAGATTCGGAGCTTCTGAGATTCGACGATGTTGGCCTGATCCGCCAGTTTTTGGGTCAATTCTTGGATAAGCTGCTCGAGACTTTCGATTTGGGCTTTGAGTGACTCTATCTCCTCAAGAGCATCATTTCGCTGAGCCACCACAGAATCATGAATCTCCTTAGGTACAGATTCAGACTGCTGAATTTGAAACGCAAAGTAGGCAATCATGATGATGAATACGAAGAGTATGCCGACCATCATGTCAGTCATTGAGGCAAAGTAGTTGGTATTTTTATCCAGCTTCGCCATTGCTAGTTCCTTTTATTGGTCATTTCTTCAATCGCGTCGGTCAATTCTTGAACGATTGAAGCAAAATTATCCGTGATGTCACCTACTTGAATACCCAGATCAGAACTGAAGCGTTGCAATGCCTCAAGCGAAGAAGCCAAATTGGTCGAGATCGATCTAAATGCTGTTTCAAGCTCTTGATCAACACCTTGAAGGTGTCCCGCATGTCGCTCCCAAGTGCTCTTAAGCTCACTTAACGAGCTAGATACCTCTTCAACCGACTGCTGAACCGACTGTGAAATGGAGTCCACTGATTTGAAGGTTTCTTGATTGATTTTCTCCATGGATTCGACCGTCGAGGCAAGTTTCTCGCTTATACGATAAAGCGGTGACGTTGCAGACTCAACAGTGGCAGCAACGCCTTTAAATGCTATACCAGCATCATGGATTCGTTCAGTGCTGGTAAGGAGTCCGGAGGATGTTTTATCGAGTTCAGTATTAATACGATTCAAAGATGACGAAACTTGAGAAGTACTTTCCTTCCAAGCATTGAGAGATGTACCTACGTTAGCCACTCTCTGCCGAATTTCTGCACCGAGGTCGTTCAGAAGCTGATTAAGTTCAATTTGTGCTTGCTGAGTAACATTCTCCATGCTTTCTTTGACTGTGTTAGCTAATGCATCTGTACTGTTGGCCGCACCGTTCAATATTTTTTCAAGCGCCTCGTTCAGCGAATTTGCCAATTGCTTAGAGCTTTTCTCTGCCTGCCGAGTGACTTCATTGGTTGCTTGGTTCGAGGACGCTGAGAGTCTTTCGATCAACTCGCGCATAGCCGATTGACTTTCATCTTGCTGACTTTGAAAATCGTGTAACAAAGTCTTTACTGTCTTATCTAGGTTGGCTGTCATCTGATCCATTTGGCCGGATGCGGCATTGGCCGAGCTGCTGATGCTTTCGCTAAATTGAGTCGTCGCTGTCGACATAGCCCCAATCGCCTCGCGAAGTCCGGCACGCATCTCATCGTTACTGATTTGAAGACCGTTTATTGTCGATGAAAGTGTTGATGACAAGCCATCGAGTTGCTTAATGACGACTTTCATACTTTGCTCACCTGCCCCTTGGATTTGTTCGCGGAACTCACCCACCATATTGGAAAGAGCATCGGTGTTGTTTTGACTCATTTGTGTCGTAACTGACTCAAGACTGGCCTTCATGGGTTCAAGGGCTTTACCAAATTCGGCGCCCATAAGCTGTGGCATAGAAGCCATTGCTTGCGATATCCGATCGCCCAGCGCAAGTGTGATCTCAGTTCCCATCTCTTCTAATCGTGCGGTCTGCCGCTGGGCATGACCGAAATGATCAGCAGATATCCGCTCAACGCTCGCAAAACTCAAACGTTCCTCCAGCGCATCATTAAACGTTGAAAGCTTTGAGATACTGCGAGAAATAACGCGATTACTGATCATCGACTGAATAATACTCCCCCCCAATCCTCCGATAGACGCGAGAAACTTTGCGCCCGCAGTTGAGAGAAGTGTTGCGAGCGCAAAAGTAATATTCTCATCGCCCGTGAACGCGCCGCTGGCTTTGGAGAGTGCAGCAATTAGACCAATGAACGTAAAGATCAAACCGATGCCTATAAGCCGCTCTCCGTCCATAAGAGGGCGCACGTCCTTTAAGACCTCCTCGGGCTTAAAAAATTCTTGCGGTCGTTTGGTATTTCGATAAACTCGGTATTGAGGGTCGTCTACAGCATCCAAAGGTGGGATCAATGTTTCAACAAACTCCTCCCACGGACGTTTCAAAATGCTGTTTTGTTTGATCGATGAATCGATCTCGTCAAACAGCTCAGTAAAGTCGACTTCATCGCTTGCCTTGGACAGTGCTTGTACCGCGTTATCAAGCTCCTTATTAGCGACTTTGGCTCGAGAGTACGCTAGCCAAGTAGAAATTAAAGCGAGAATTATTAGCAAAAAGAATAAAGCCACACCCATCGTGTAGTGCGTGAAGGGTGCAAGTGCTGTCTCAAGAACTTTTCCGATCACTACATCAAGATTTTCAATTAATCCGTTTTGAGAGTCTGAAGTAGCCATAAATATCCTAAGGTATTGAAACAAAATGATGAAGGCGAAGGCAGGAGGAAGGCAGTTGATCCCAGTCTAGTCATAGTATACCTGGGTCATTTGGTGCTTCAAGAAAAGACCGGACACTTTAGACTTAATGAGTAGACTAGGGGTGTATGCTTGATAGATATAGATGCGTGATTTTTACCGCCGCGATTCACGGAACGCAGTCATCGCTGTTGATAACTCGCTCATTAAATTGAGTTCCGTACAGAATCTCAATTTTTGGCAGCTCGCTTCATCCTCTCGTTAAGAATCAGTCTAGAGTAAGAATTTTCAAAAACAAACCTCCTCCAATATCAGCAAATCACTCACCCACTGCTCGATCGGGATGATTTGGTCACTGAGTGTGTATGCTTGATAATCCGAATCAACTAACCATGAATTCGTTCAGGATTGAATCTCGCCTTAAGTTTCGCTTCAAATACCACGTTACTTGGTCGCTTAACTGCTTGTTTTGAAAAAAGTTCACTCTGGAAGTGTACAAGCCACGATAAATTCAGCTCTAAAGCGAACTCCGTAAAAAAGTTAAGTTGTACGGTTTATCTGTATGCGCTTTAGCCTGGGGAATCTCGGTTCTAGCTAGAACTGGATCAACACCTTCCATATTCTATTTCTCTTTTGGGTATAACAATGGCTGAAGGCGCTTTGAATCAAACTGTACATTCGCCTTGCCGCATGCTGATTGCACACGAACGTTTATAGCGTTGTTAATCTTCGATAAGAAATTACTATCCCCGACATACCTCCAGTATTTGTCATCATCTTTATTAACAGTTACATCGAATAGTTTTGATTTGAATAGAACGGTAAGTCCCTTTTTAAGATCACTCGTAGTATATCCATGCATAAGGCTTCCCTTGCGCTTATCTGGTACAAACTGCACTAAGTTCTCTCTTAGATAGGATGCTTCTACTGCTTCTGTCCCTTGTAAAGCTTTGTGTAAGATCATGATTAAATTTCGTGGCACGAACGGCCAATTCATCTGCCTGAGCAGCTGCTTGTAATCCTCTGTTGTTGCTTCAGATAGCCCGTTACTACTTTTATTTGATGTTTGCTGCTTAATTTGTGCAAGCCAATGCGTTTTACCGGCCTCGCGATAGATTTTAATATTAGGTATCTCACGAACGAATGATGAAAAATTGCTGTAATTCCAGTTTCGTTCATCAAATGCGTTGTCTATCGATATTATTTGGTTTTTCAGCAACCCCAGTGACATCGGCTCGCCATGTTCTCCTATGATCTTTTCAACCATTGCCATCGCTTCACTGAGCTCATATTGTGCTTCTTGTTCTTCGGCTATATCAGTATAAATGTATCGAGTACATGATGATTTTACGCATTCACTTAATGGAGATCGCGGCCCTACACCAATCACCTCTTTTCCCATTTCTCTTAATCGTCTGAACAGTGGCGAAAAATCAGAATCCCCTGTAGCTAAAACTATATGATCGATATCAGTGGATCGAATTGCGCTTTCGAGCACATCCATTGTGAATTGAATATCGGCAGAGTTTTTTCCGCTAACTGGATGATAGCTATGTATTAAATCGAAACCCATTCGATTAAGAGGCGCTTGCAAGTTTAAAATGTGGGGGTTGCTCCATACTCCATAAGCCTTGCGAGTAACGATACGGCCAGATGTGCTGCCAAGATCAGCCACTAACTTCTCAAGCCCATCTTCCTTAACCCATTTAGTTAAGTTTTCTACATCAACGAATATGGCTACCTTTGACTTTTCCATATCAATTTACTCTTCAAGCTATCCATGATTATGGTATCTACCGTTTGCGGGAAGTCTTCTTGAGACGATGACTAATCAGTGTACTACAGCAACAGAGCCGCTCCTAGCGTGTGTCATGTAGAGATACGGCACCATGAATCTAATTAGAAACATATTTGTATTTATATCTAGATAGAGACTATAATCAAATCGCTAATACTTATCATGTTACGAGGCAGCCGCTATGCACTCACCCACTCAAATTCTACAAGAAGCCGATCCTAAGCGTGTTTCTAGTACTGCGCTTAAGGTGTTCTTTAATATCACCCGAGGCTGGGGATTGTCGGCTCAGGATGAGATGTGCTTGTTGGGTGATCCGGCACGTTCTACGTTTTATAAGTGGCGTAGTGGTGATGCTCCTGCGTTGCCTAAGGATACCCTTGAGCGCATCTCGTATGTGATGGGGATTTATAAGGCGTTGCGGTTGTTGTTCCCAACCGAGGAGCAAGCTAATGCGTGGCCGTTTAAGCCTAATCGGGATTTTGGGGGCGAGTCGGCGATTAATGTAATGCTCAAAGGTAGCTTGGTTAATCTCTCGGATGTGCGCCGTTATCTTGATGGCATGAGGGGTTAAGATGCGCTTACCGGTTGAGGTGTTGCCCGATTGGGGTAAGTTACATCGTTTAGTGCCTAGCCACTTCCCCCCTATTGGTTTGTTTGAGACGGTGGCCGACCCCGAAGATCTGGATTTAGTCTATGCAATTGAGTCAATTACCAATGATCGGTTGCGGGATGAAGTGGGTAATCTCTGTTTGTTATCACCGGATGAACGGGTGTCTGGACCTGGCTCAACACCGGTGATGGCTGCCTTTACCCATATTGGTGTGGCGAGCCGTTTTACCGATGGGCGCTTTGGTGTGTATTACGGGGCTCGGGATCTGAATACCGCCATTGCGGAGACGGTCTACCACCGGGAGAAGTTTTTGTCAGCTACCCAAGAGCCAGATACTGAGCTGACGATGCGCCAGTATTTTAACCAAGTCGCCCTGCCCTTGCATGATGTGCGTGATGCTGAGTATGAGACGTTACATGATCCTGATGATTATTCTGCGGCACAGGTTTTTGCTAAGACCATGAGGGATCAGGATAGCAATGGTTTGTTATACCGCAGCGTACGGGATTTGGGTGGCGAGTGTGTCGCGGCATTTCGGCCTAAAGCGGTGACAATTCCGCGCCAGGGTAAGCATTTTCGTTACGTCTGGAGCGGTTATCATCAAAAGATTATTGCTGTGCTTACGGTGTCTGAGGTTACGCTTTAGCCGCTAAAGAGAACTCAAAGGTGGTGCCTTGGCCTATCGCACTTTTCACGGCGATCTCTGACTGGTGTAAATCCAAAATCTTTTTAGTGATGGCTAAGCCTAAACCGCCATGGGCTGTGTTTTCCCTAACGCTGTTCTGCGCTTTATAGTGGGGGTCGAATACATGAGGGATGTCGGCTTCTGGTATACCTATTCCGGTATCGGTGACTTCGACCGATACCAGCCCCGAGCTGTTAATCAGCTTTACGGTAATTGAGCCGCCTTCGGGGGTGTGACGAATCGCGTTTTCGATCAGGTTAGTAAAGACTCTTTCCAGCTTTTCTATATCACCACAGACGCAAATGCTGCTGTCTTTCGGTGATATATCTAGGTGTATTTGCTTTTGTTGCGCTTCTATTTGGAACTTTTGCAGGACGTCCTGAATCAGTTCAGCGATGGAAAAGTGCTCTTTATTCACTTGTACGTTGCCACTATCAAGGTAAGCCAGTTCAAAGAGCTGCTCGATCAATAAGGAGATCTTGTGGGCATTCTTTTTGGCGATATGTATATATTGGCGGCTTTCTATATCTGATACTTTACCTTCGTTTAGCTCCCAAGTTTCCAGATAACCTAACAAGGAGGCCAATGGCGTTCTGAGGTCATGTGATACGTGTGATAGCAGCTCTTTTCTAAGTTCGTCTACCGTGACTACATTTTGGTATTGCTCATTGAGCTGCTCTAATAGCTCCCTAAAGGCACTTCCTAAGATGTTCACTTCATCTTGTGTGCCCTCTTGCCACTGCTCAAGCCGTTCTATCACCTGTATGTTCTGCACAGATTGTTTTGATAGCCCTGTTTGTTGCACCGTTTTGACTTGTGATGTGAGCAGATGCAGTGGTTTGGTAATCAATCCTGTAATCCATAGGGCTGACAAAAGCGCGAAAGCAAAACCTGCGGTAAGCAAACCCAGCCCCCATTGTAAGATCTGGCTGCTCAGTACCATATCGGCAATTTCGTCATAGATTTCACTGCCTAAAATCACATAAAGATAGCCCTGCACTTGGTCATTTTGCTTGATGGTGGCAACGCTGAATATCTTCTCGCCAGTGAGTGATCTTGGGTCTTGCCCATGTATGGGCTGATCTAAAATGGAGGTGTTTAGGTAGGTTTGGATTGGCGCTAGGCTGACCTTTTCGCGTTTTATTTTTGCAGGATCGGTTGAGTAGGCCAGTATCTTGCCGCTTGTATCGAGCAAATAAAATTCAAAATTTGCGCCTAAATACATGAGGTTATGGAAGGTTTCTTTAGTGCTTTCTATGTCTGGCTTATCACCTTGATAAAAACGGTATTCTTCAACCACATGGGTGGCTAGCTCTTTGTGCATGAGCTGAGTGATCTCTTGCTGGTAAGCACGAGACGAGTAAACAAACAGCATAATTGCAAAAGCGCCAATGAGCAGGAAGCTGCCAAACAGCGCCAGCGATAAGCGAAATCTAAAACCTTGTCTATTCACTGAACTTATATCCTACACCCCAAACCGTAAGCACAAATTGTGGGTTGGCTGGGTCTTGCTCTATTTTTGCGCGCAAGCGGTTAATATGAGAATTGACGGTATGTTCATATCCGCTGTGTCGGTAGCCCCATACGGCATTGAGGAGTTGTTCGCGGCTAAAAACCTGACCAGGAAAACTCACCAGATACAGCAATAAGTCAAACTCTTTAGCGGTCAGGTTAATCGGTTGCCCCGCTAAAGAGACCACACGTTTGGTTTTATGAATCTGTAGTTGCTTAACCGTAATGTCGTCAGCACTGCCCTCTTCTGTTTGCTGTTGCTTATTAAACTCCATCCGTCTCAGCAAGGCTTTAACGCGTGCTTGTAGCTCTAATACACTAAAGGGTTTTGTTAGGTAGTCATCTGCACCTACCTCAAGCCCAACTACTCGATCCGCCTCACTTTTACGGGCGGTTAACATCAATATCGGTGTGAAAATGTTATTTGCGCGAAGAATTTTGCAGATTTGCAGCCCATCGATGCCCGGTAGCATCACATCGAGGATAATAAGATCGAATTCTCCATCTTGTGCTTGTTGTAAACCATCCGTGCCATTATGCGCGCAGCTTACTTGGTAGTTCAGTACCTCTAGATTCAAGGCGATCAGTGCATTGATATCTTCTTGGTCTTCGACAATCAGAATTCTTTCGTGCATGGGGTGTTCCGTTGGTGGTACAAGGATGGTGCAAGCCACCATCCTTTTTGTCAATCTAGCATAGATTACTGAGTACGGACTACGCTAACTAACATGGCGCCTTGATCAAAACGATGCGCTTCGGTCAATGCTGAGTCTGCATAACCATCCGCTTGGGTAACGACACCGGGGTGGCGTCTGACTTGATCATGGCTTTCCCTTGCTGGGTTAAAACCTTCACCACCGGCGGCAGGCCCAGGGATCGTTGCGGCAAGCTCGTCATTGGTTTCGGTGCCCGCATCATAGATAGGCATCAGCATCTGCTTATGCTCGCCAACGGCCAAGTCACCCACATGCCATCCTGTTGTGCCGGTAAAGGCATCATTGGTATTCACCAGCATCGTTGCGACGGTTAGTTCAAGATCGCTTGACCATTCACCCGATAGCATCAACGACATCATGGCTCCAGGTACAACAACACCACTCCCTGTAGTTTGTGCAACCGTAGAGGCCGCTTCGGCCACCAGATCAGCTGGCGACCCTGATTCTGCAAGGGTTTCTAACCCAGCGCTAGCCGCTGAACCTATCGACCATGCCATATATTGCCCATCATGCAAAATAGCGGCAGGTGGCGATAGTGGCTGACCATGGGTGGCGTTGGTAATTTTGATTTCATAGTTTGCCATCACCTTTTGTACGGGCGAGTCGTTGTTGCTACCACTACACGCTGTGAGCAGCCATGGCAAAGCGATTAAGGCAGGAAACATTATGTACTTCGTGTTCATCGTCTCCTCTCCTATTCTACAGTCACAACCAGTTTAGCAACCGGGTTTAACCAACGGTGAATGCGCGAGTCTAAATCACTTGGCCCGCTGAACTCTTCCGTATCTCCTATTACGCCACGGTGGATATGGACCGTCTGATTCGCTTCTGTGCTCGTCACGCCGGTAGCGCCAGTTCCGCCATTCGCACCGGGGTTAGCAGGAATGCCTGGTGCTCCAGGTGTGCCACCGCCGTTAACGATCTCATCATTGGCTTCGGTGCCAGCGTCATAAGCATTGAGCATGACTGTGTATTTGCCTTTTGCTGTGGGGATTTTCCAGCTGTTAAGACCGACAAAACCATCGTTAGATGGCAGCACCATACCCACAATGCTGAGATAACCGTTCGAGCCGGTATCCCACTGCATTACGCTGGTTTTAGCGCCGGGTGCCAGCAAGCCTCCCGCAGGATTGGGCATGTTAGAGGCATTAGCAGCACTGGCTAGGGCAACGAGCCCATCAATACTACCGCCTTCAGCCATCGCTTGAAGCTCAGGCGTCGCCGCTGTCCCGACATTGAACAGATGGAGGTTATCGCCATGAGCTGTTAATAATAAAGGGGTGAAGTAACTGCCGTGGGTAAGGTTGGTAACTTCAACGGAGATGACCTCTGCAAAGCTTGGTGCTGCGGCAACAGATAAAGCCATACCGGCTAGTAGCGTTTTTATTTTCATAGCGTAACTTCCCAGTTGTATTAATGGTTACTGGGAAGTCTATGGGTGAGAAGTCATGGGTTAATCACGCAATTGTAAAATAAGTATCACAATTGTTGGTTACTGCACTTGCACCTCCAATGTTAGATAAAGCAGGTGGGCCTCCTTGTCAGCGTCTGGTGATGGGATGGTGTATTCAGTATGAGCGCCGACCAACCACGGCCCTGCGAGTGAGGGCGTAAAGCTGAAATAGCCTTGAGCGTCGGTACGTGCATGTATTTCCATTCGGTCATCGCGATACAGGGTGTTACTTGGCGTCGCATCAACATCAATATTGGCAGCAGGCTTACCGTTAAGAAGAAACTGTAATGTCACTTTCTCCCCTGCTACCAAGTCATTAGGATGAGTTTTTGCAACCAGTTCTAGCCCTTTCCCTGTGGTTTCTAACACCTTATCTGATGGCGCTCCCCAAGTTACATAGGCGTGTGTAGCGGTGTGATATAAGGTTGTTGTGCCAAGTTTAGCATCGTTAGGTAAGCGTTTTTTCGCGTCTGTTTTAGTTGCGAAGATTCGATTTTTTTCGCCGTTGTGCTCATAGTAAGTAATATGTGTGGCTGGGCGCGAGGCAGATAACTTCCATGTCCCCTCTTGATCTAACTGCAGATCGAATACACTCCGGCGTTGGCCTTTAAAATAGGTGCCAACCGGACGTGTCTTTCCATCGGGAGAAGCTATTTTGGCGCGCTCCAGCGGTATGCCATGATCATAGATAAAAACATGGTTAGAAGCAGATGCATCGACAGTGATCCAAACAGGCTCCTTGCTGGAGAGCACAAACTCACTAGGCAGCAGCCACACGGGATGAGCTGTCGCTATGCTTGATGATGCTCCCAAAAGTAACGCCAGTGAGAGTGCTTTGCGGTGCTGCCAGAGCACCTTGGGGTTAACGATATGTTGCATATGTTGTCCTTTTATTCCTGTGTCACTTTGAGGTTTACGCTACCTAGCTCCCCTTCGGGGGGATGGCTAATATCCAGTGCTTTGAGGGGCAGGCTTATTGGCACCTCGCGCAATGTGCGCCCCCCATGCTCACGAACCACCTCAATTTGGACAAAATAGCTGCCCTCAGGTAATAGGTTGCCTTTGGCATCCTTCCCATCCCATACCAGTTGATAATATCCAGGGGCTCGGGTCGCTCCAGTAACGGCATCTGTTTCAGCTTGCCCATAACGCCCAGCTTTGCGCCACCATCGACGTATATCTTTTAGCCATTCGGCATCTTCATACCAGAGCGCTATCTGCCGAACTGGCTGGTGTTTTTCGTTCTCTACCCAAACCGCTACATAGGGGCGATGGTATGGGCCTTGTGTAAACTCGGGTAGCTCAATGTTGACTTGTAACACGGCGGCTTGAGTCGTGGCTGCACTCAGTGTTAAGCCGACACCTAACCCTGTTATGCACAATTGGCGCAAGATTGTTTTTCTGAGCATTAAATACTTCCTTTATAAAGCAGCACCAGTGCCAAAGTTCCCGCTAGTGCGATTCCAAGCAGGCCTTGACGTCTTCGTTTTTGCGGTAAAATTAGCCAGAAACCACTTAAGGTAAACAGCAGCATGATCAGCGCTGAGATATCGATAAACCATTTCCATATCTCGCCTACGTAGCGCCCTTTGTGTAGATCATTTAACACCTGTACCCAGCTCCCCAGACGTTGCTCGATCACAACACGGCCGGATGTTAAGTCGACTTCAACTAGAGCAAACCCTCCCGGTTGTTGTATATCAATCAACAATAAGGAATCTGCACTATCCCAATCGATCTCGATCTTCTTGCCATGGATATTCTGCTCTTTCTTTAACCAATCCAAGACAAGCGAAGGGGGGGCTTGCCCTGGGTCGGTAATCGTAAGAAATTGCTGAATTGGCTCGGGTAAAACCTCCTCCCGTAGGGTTGATTGATGTTCACTAAACCAATCTGGATGGTTCAGTGTGATGCCAGTGAATGCAAAGAAAAGCATGGCGGCCAACATCAAGGTTGCTGAGTAAAGATGAATCGTCCGCATTAGGCGTGGCGATACCCATTGCGCTATCGCATCCAGCATTTTTATGCCCTCACCGCACCGGAGGTGAAACCTCCGGTTCGTCATCAGATATAGAATCAGAAACTATAAGCGGCTGTGAGTTTAATGTTGCGACCTGGCTCAGAGTCATCTAACACTAGGTGTCCGAAACGTGGGTGATTCGACTCCCCAATACGGGAAACATGAGAGACATAATACTCATCAAAGATGTTCTCAATTCCGGCGGTCAGCTCAAGCCCTTTAACCGATTTAGGTGCCCAACGTGCAGAGATGCTATGCACGTTGTAAGCAGGCTTGTTGTAATGTCCCTCTTCCATGATCCACTGTGATTCCCACGCCAAGGTGACTTGCTGTGGGAAGGTGTAATCTACAGTTAATGAAACGCTATCACCGGATTGATCTGCTATAGGGTTGCCTGTCAGTTTGTCTTCTGTATCAGTTTTTGAGTAGCTTGCTAAAGCGCTAAATGAGCCTTTTTCTACGCGTGCGCTGGCCTCAAAACCTTTTAACTCAACCTTATCTTGGTTGAACCAACTGCCTCCACTACGACTCCAGGCGATACGGTCGTTAATGGATGTGTGAAAGGCCGTGAAACCTACGTTAACTTCATCAAAGCCCCCAAGTTGTTGTTGGCGGAAGCGGATTCCAACTTCACGGTTTAAACCTGTTTCAGGCTTTAGTGAGGCGTTGTTTGAGTTAACATAATCCGCATAGAACGCCTCTTCTAGATTAGGCCCTTGGAATAACCGGGTTGCAGCCGCTCGTAATGCCCACTGTGAGTTCAGATCCATCTCTGCTGCAAGGCCCCATGTCCACTCGTTGTAGCTTTTATCAGCTGCGGTAGCATCTATATCATAGAAGTTATACCGTAGCCCCGGTGTGATACGAATACCATCAAAATCCAGCGTATCCTCAGCATAGAGAGCCAAGCGAGCAGCCTCTTCACCGCCTTTGTTATGGCCATCTTTGTACATACGCGTTTTTTGGAGATTGTATTCGCCGCCATAACGTAAGGTTTGATTGAACGCTGCATGTTCCAGTAGGGTTTCAGCTAAGACTTTACCGCCAATATTCTTTGTGACGCCCTCTTTTACCGCATATTCCTCGGTATCTTCACGGCGCTTTAAAGCGAGTTCGTTGTGGTATAGATTTGCTCTTAGGTATAGAGCATCCCCTTTATCCAGTTCATAGCCCACCGTAAAGGTATCCCGTTGGTAATCGGTAGGATAGAGGCGATCTCCTGTAATAGCCTGATTAGTCCCTACACCCATATCGGCACGAAAAGGATAATCGCCTTCATCCTTGTAGTGGTCATAGGCCACCTCAAGGCGCTGCTCATCTGTTAGTGCAATACCGGCCTTGAGCAGGCCATTCATGATTTTCCCATCATTACCTAAGCTTTCTCGTCCTTTACCATCATCAGGGTTATCACGATCGACCTGATTGATATAAGCAAGAAAATCTAAATTCTCGCCTAAGCGCCCAAATCCGGTAAATGAGGTTCCGAAGTACTTATTGCTGGCTACTTGACCCTGAATTCGTCCGCCAACTTTTTGGCCTGGTTGAAGTAAGTCAATAGCATCTTTTGTTTCGAAAGCGACATTCCCCCCAAGACCTCCCGTCAAGACTGAGTTTGCACCTACTTGTATATCTACCGCTTTTAAAATATCTGGGTTGATCAGCAGGTTGCCCGCGTGGTGATAAACATAAGCTTGTTGGTTAGCACCATCGATCGTGATATTCAGGTCTGTGTCATCCAGACTACGAATACTGATCTTTTGTACGACGGAGTGTGTTCCACCAACCTCAACACCCGGCAGCATACGCATTAAGTCGCTTAAATGGTCGGCTTGTTTAAGCTGAATATCATTATCGCCAAGGTATTCAGATGAGCTTGATATTTGTGTTGCCCAAACCTCTAGAGGTTGTAACTCTTTGGCTTGTCCTTCTGCCATAACCGCCCCACTTGCGGCACTGATCGCTAAGGCTAGGGGTAATTTTTTCAATAACGAAGCTGGAGTCATTTGGCTAAACCTGTATTACGAATGATAATTATTTACATTAGTGGCTAATCTCTCATATCAAGCCAGCTTCGCGTAGCAAATTTACATTCTTTACAATTCGTTTATGTGCTCCAGTTCAGGAAAAAACAGGCAGATAGCAAACCCTTTATCAGGTAGGCTTCGCACCCAAAGCGCCCCTTGTAACTGCATTATTTGCTGACGGACAATGGGTAATCCTAATCCGCTGCCGCCATGACTTCGTGATCGCGACTTATCAACCCGGTAGAAAGGCTCAAAGATATGGTTCAACTCATTTAAGGCAACGCCCGGCCCTTGGTCCTGTACACAGATGAAAACACCTGGGTTTGACGATTGATGATCAACCACGGTTGTCCATTCAGAGGCGTTAAAACGGGATAGATCTGAGCCTTGATCGCCCTGCCATGCTGAAACATATACGCTATCATCCGAATAAAGCATGGCATTCCTGATGATATTTTCCATAGCCCTTGTCATCCCAAAGGCTGACCCACAGCAGAGCATTAACTCAGGTTCGATAGCGGTCACTATCTCCCGATCTGAAAATTCGAAGTTAACATCGTCCAACACCATCGTGAGTAAATCAGAGACGGGTACAAGACCAAAAGAGTCCAAGCTGGCCGCTTCCGGTTCAATATCCCAGCGGGCTAACAACACTGCGTTATCAAGCAGGAGTTGCATCACTGAGATTTCATGCTCCAAGCGCTTGCGTCGTTCGTCATCGGGTAAATGGGAGGATAATAGTAAGCGAATACGTGTTAATGGTGTCCGTATCTCATGGGATAGATCTCCGATGAGTTGTCGTTGGCTTTTTACCAGTTGCTGTATACGACAAGCCATATTATCAAAGGTGTCAGCTAGCTCACTGAGTTCATCTCGTCGGTTTCCAAATAGCGGTCTTACTTGATAATCCAATGTTACTGTAGCAAGTTGTTTAGAGGCTTCTTTGAGTGTGCGTAGTGGCCCAATAATATAGCGATACAAAAAATGCGTGAGTAGCAGTAAGGCTGACAAGGGGATCAGCATCGTCAGTATAAATTTTAAACCGCCTAAAGAGGGCTTAGGGTGCATGTGATCGGGCAAACGTACAACGAAGCTCGCTTGCACATTATTAAGTGGAATACCGATCAACACCTCATCCCAATGTGAGTGAACAGGCCAATCTAACTGCCGTTGAAAGTTCAGTTTCCCCAGTAAATCTGGCGGTATCGCCAAGCCAGAGATAGGTTGCAGTTGATGGGTTAGGACAAACGCTGCCACTTGCTGATCTTTATTCAAATAAGTCAGGTACTGCTCTAACTCATGATAATCGTTGGATGTAAGGTAAGACTCTGCTTTATTTGCCCATGTTTGTAACTGAGCCTGATGGGCGCTATCTATTAAAGTAAGGGATTGTGATATCTGATCATTAGCCCAGTACAATAAAGCAAATAGCAGTAGGCTACCTAATGCCACACTGGCTATTAATACCCAGTAAAGTTTGCCTTTTACCACAGACGATAACCTTTACCCCGTATTGTAATCACCCATTCTTGAGTTGGGGCGCTGTCACGCAATTTGCTGCGCAAGTTACTGATATGAACATCCAGACTACGATCATATCGGGCATAATTGCGCCGTAACACGGCTTGGTATAGATATTCGCGGGAGTGGACTTCATCAGGCGATAACATTAAATACCAAAGAAGATCGAACTCTGCTGGCGTTAATGTCTCGATCTCAGACCTAGCAAAAGGACTTGTTAATTGCTGCTCAACATATACCCGGCGAGCACGCTTATCGATTCTAAGGGGGCCAACCTTTAATTGGTGTGTTTCTAATACTTTCTCTTGATAACAACGACGCAAAACAGCCTGAACCCTTAACAGCAGCTCTTCCATACAAAAGGGTTTAGGGAGATAGTCATCTGCACCATAATGTAAACCCGTTATACGATCCTGCTGCTGAGTACATGCTGATATCACGATAACGGGTGTTCTCTCGCGAACGGCTTTGAGTTTCCGTAACAGCTCCAAGCCATGGAGCTGAGGCAACATCAAGTCCAGCAATATCATGTGGTAAGGATGTTTAAGTGCCTGCTCCAGACCTTGATCCCCGGCTATACAATGATCAACGCTGTAACCTTGAGCTGATAAACCGGATTTAATTAACCTGCTTATCGTATCGTCATCTTCGACGAGAAGCAGCTGATACGATGGGAGGATGACTGTTGAATTCATATTATTAAATAGTAATCATTATCAATACTATTAATAATACCACACTTAATTATTAGTGTTACTGTTAGATACTTAGTCCAGAGGCGAAGTCCGGAAAGTATTTCAAGTATGGCTATTTAAATGTGTTATTTACCTGTACCACAAAGGTATTTGCACACCAATTCTTCCAACTTACCCTCCTCTTCTAACCGCTTGATGCTGCTATTCATTAGGGGTAATAGCGCGCCTTTATTTCGGTGCAACCGAAATGTGACCGGCTTACTTGCATACGGCAGCGAGGTTTTATAATTCAGGTTTTCAGAGTGCTGATAGTGTAAAGCAACAGCCTCTTTCATTAAGCCGATATCGTTCCAGCCGCGGTGTACCCGTTGTGCTATCTGCCATTCATTCGTGAGATCCTCTCGAATAAGATAGTAAGGCACGCTGGTTCCTCTGACGGTTGCAACGCGCTGCCCTTCCAAATCTCTCAGGATAAAGACCGGAAAAGATAACTCAGGACGATAGATAATTACCTCATTAATGACACTGAATGGACGGCTATAGAGGGATACCTCCTTTAATGAGGAGTCTTCGGGCTCGTTCATTGGAACCCCCATTTCAATATCTAATTTCCCTACCGTGAAATGGCGACGGATGCGTGCTTGGGAGAGAGGAATAAATTCGAGTTCAACTTGCAAATCTTTGGCGATAAGACGCAAGGTGTCAGGATAGATACCTTGATATCCTCCCCTATCATCTTGCCAAAAAAATGGTTTTTGCCCGGGTGTTGGAACCCCTACTTTTAAAGTCGTGGGAATATTGGCAGCTGTTGCGCTTAGGCCATAGGCAAACAGCCAGCTTGCCAAAATGGGGATGAATGTATGGAAAAAATAAGTGGCACGCAAGGACATATTTTTATAGGGCTCTGTGATAATCTTGTGTCAGAACTCAAAGGATAGTACTACTCTTCCCATGCCAATGACTACCGCTTCTGCCAAACTACTTGAACCTGTTATGCATCTGGCTCAACATTACCGGCTTGCACCAGCACGGATATTAGAGGCTGCATCGCTGTCGCAAAGCGATTATAGCAAACCGGGGGTGCGTTTTCCGACACAGCGCTATGCCGATGTATTGAACCTCTTGGTAGAGGCATCAAATAACCCCCATATTGCGCTTAGCTTAGCTGAGGCCACCCAACCGCGGATGCTGGGTTCTATCGGTTTTCTGATGTCCACATCCGCGACATTGGGCAAAGCTTACCAAACCTTGATTGATTACCTTCCTCTTCTAATGGAGGGTGCTGTCCTTCAGATGGAACCAGTGGATGATGGTGTACTGCTAACGCTGGAGCTAAATCATCCTCAATTACAACCGGTTGAATATTTACTGGGTTGTTTAATTAATTGGTCGCGATGGCTAACGGGACAGCAAATTCCTGCACGCTGTGTGCGTTTTGCGTTTTCTGAGCCACAGGATATCCAGCCATACCAACGCTTTTTTGCGGCAGAAGTAGAGTCTAATGCGCTCAGGAACCAGTTGTTGTTGCCCTCAGACTATCTCTCGTTGGCGTGTCTGGAAGCGAATGAAGAGATGCATCAACTGCATTTGGAGTTTGCAGATTCCTTGCTCAGTAAAATGAATCAGCAAGGGGCGCTTATTGCACAAACACGCAATTTGATTCGCCGCCAATTGAATGAAGGCGGCGGAACCATTAGACGAGAGGAGGTGGCCGAAACGCTGGGTATGAGCTTACGTACTTTGCAGCGTAAGTTAGGTATTTTGGGTACCAGCTTTCAAGACTTGTATGATGTAACGCGTAGAGATGTTGCTTTGCAGCTGATTCAGCGAGGGCAAATGAGTTTTGGTGAAATCGCCTTTCAGTTAGGCTTTTCAAACCAGTCAGCTTTCCAAAAGGCTTTTAAGCGTTGGATGGGAGTTGCCCCGAGCCTGTACCGGCAACAAGTCAACCCTTTCTCATTGGTTGTGCCTGACGCTAGACTACCGGATCACATAACCGATCCGGTGTTGGATGTATCAGATATCAGCACAGAAACTATTGACCTACGGTTGTCATCCATTAACGACTTCTCCTTATCATTGTTAGAGTGGGCTGCCTTGTTAGGTGAGTCCTTTGATTTACAAAGCTTATCTGAGATCACTCATAACCCTGTAGCGCGTTTGGCGATCCATCTTTGGCCTGTTGAGCAGCAAGGGCTTATTCAGCCGGTAAAAACCTCGGCAGATGATGTGGGACGTTACCGGTTTAATCACCCAGACATTTTAGCGCGTATATTACAACGTCTAAACAAGCATCAACGTGAAGAGAAGCATCGAACAATGGGCGAGCGATTACTCAACGTACTGCAAGATAACCCCATTACTGACGATTCACTCCCGTTGGTTGAAACCTGTTTACATCATCTGAATTCGCTCGAACTCAAGCCTTCAGATCCCTTATTTGAGCAAGTGACTGGCTTGAATCTTCGAGCTTCCGAATTAACAGAAGCGTTGCATAAGTTTAAAGAGTCTGCTAACTATCTTAACTATCTTATTGAATATAATGAAAAAGAAGAGTGCTTAATATCAAGCTCTAAACGAGAGTCACTGCTATCTCATCAAGCTCATTTATGGTTTCGTGCAGGAGAGATAGATAAAGCTCAGGCATGTTTAGATAAGTTGAAGGAGGCCAATACACTACCGGTATTAGCACAGCATGCTTTGTTATTGGCTCAGATTCATCAACAACAATACAACCCAGAGGAAGCATTATCCCTTTTGATGCAGACCTTAGCTAAAATCGATCAACCCTTGCCTAGCACATCCAAAGCCCAGCTCCCCTATTTGCTTACACAACTAGATGCCATTAGTGAGTCTTTTAATGGTGAGGCGTTGCAAAGACTGGCAGTTGAAGTGGGGTCTGACGAGTTGTTTAGGCTTTCTCTCTTAGAACAGATCTTATTAATGGCTACACAATCAGGCCAACCTCTTCTCGCTGCTTGTGCTGCAGGGAGAATGACCCAGCTGAGTCTGGAGCAAGGGCGCTCTAGCTTGACCCCTTTTGCGTTCATTAGTTATGCCTGGGTGGCTTCATGGGTTTGTGGAGATTATCCGTTAGCACGGCTATTTGCAGCTCAAGGTGTGCAACTAGCGAACCATTATGGTGGGCTGCATCCTGAAGCTGCTGGTGAACCGGATGAAGCTGCCCTTCATGCGATGCTGCTCTATGCAAGTCGTGTCCAGCACTGGTTAACGCCATTAGATGAGATACGTCACCATGTGGAAAAATTAGCGCTGCTGGCACGGGAAAACCAATTTCCAACGGTGTTGCAAGAATGCAATTTATTGCATAATCAATTGCGTCTACTTGGCGCAGAATCGCTAGAAACTATCGTTATTACGAGAGATAGCACCCCATCAGCAGCTTTATCAGGTATTCTTGATCTCCCCGCTTATTTACTCGGCCATAAGGCACCACCTGAGCTAGATAGCCTCGAATATAAAAACGGTTGGCAAGCAATAAGCCATGCGATCGCCGCCCTCCTGCTTGACCAACAGTGTTATTGGAGCACTATCTACCTTTGGGAAGGGCGTGTAGAAAACGAAATGTCTGGGTATTTTAGTGTGAGTGAGCTGCTTTTTTGTACGGCGATGATGCGATTGATTCAAGGACATCAGAATAATGGCTTGGGGCCAAGACGCCGAGTAGAGGTGGAGCAGATTCTTTCCCGCTTTGAACTTTGGCGCGCAGAATCTTCCGATAATTTTAGTTTTCACTACAGTTTATTGATGGCAGAAAATACTCGATTGCAAGGAGAAAACCCTACTCTAGCTTTTGAAGAGGCTATTAAGGTTGCAGAAAAACAAGAGGGGCTTTTGCATAAAGCATTTGCTTATGAGCGTTATGGCGACTACCTATACATTGCCCAGCAAACACGCCTAGCACGTTTTTGTATAGAAGAGGCACTTAGCCTTTATCGTGATTGGGGTGCTTCTGAAAAAGTGAAACAACTGGAACACAAGCGTGTTTTACTGGCAGAATAGTCCTGATAATGATAACTATAAAACTTATAAAATGAAGCACATATGGCAACCTGGAAGATACTTGTTGTAGATGATGAAGAGGGCATTCATGGCATTACGCGCATGATATTTCGTGGCTATGAGTTTGAGCAACGCCCTATTGAACTGATCAGTGCTATGAGTGGTGCTGAAGCGCGTCAAAAGCTGCTTGAACACACGGATATAGCCTTGGTGTTGTTAGATGTTGTGATGGAAACCGATCACGCGGGGCTGCAGCTAGTTGAGCATATCCGTGGTGAGCTAGATAACCATGATGTGCGTATCATTCTACGCACCGGACACCCCGGTTATGCGCCCGAAGCTCAGGTGATTGTTAATTACGATATTAACGACTATCTAAGCAAAGCCGAATTATCAGCCTCACGATTACTGACTTCCGTGGTGGTGGCTCTGCGTTCTTATCGAGATATACGCAATGCACGTATCCAGCAGAGTAGCTCATCATCTGCGTTACCTGCCGCTTACTATGACAGCGTGCTTACCGAGTCGATACAAGAGCGATTATCCCCCCTCCTTCGTCAATCTCAGCGGCTTGAGCAGATGAGTTTGAACCCGGTTGCAAAGGATGCTGTGATTAACTTGAAAGCTGCTATCGATCGCTTAGCGGCCTTGTTGGAATTAGCGAACACTCCATCGGGCCTTTCAGAGCGTATACGCTTTAGTCCCTCCCAATTAATGGATGACATCCTAGGGCTATTCTTACCTGAAAGTCGTCAAAACGGCTGGTTATTGGACTATGTTTTAGCCCCAAGTTTGGCTACATCTATTGAGGGAAATTATACGCAGTTAAGGTGTTTGATCGTTGGCATCGTCGAATTAGCGTTACTTAGTGCCGATGGCAATGATTTGCGCATCATGATATCACCCGATGATGAGGGGAGCTGGCGTGTTTCTTTGGAGCTAACCTCTGGACACCCTGTATTCTCTCAACAAAAATGGGCTGAACAATTACAGCATTATGTCACCCAATCGATTTTACGAAACGGACTATCCCAAGGGCAAGGGGCCGAGCATGTAATCAATGTGGATGACCAAGGAGCCATCCACTGCAAAGTGCCGGTATAGTTGATTAGCCGGCACCTTACCTTAATGGCATGGGTTTAATCTTGTTCTGCCATTTGACTATCAACCCATGCTTGCGCTTTCTGCTTATCCCGAGCAAAGAATACCACCCGTGGGATCGGTGCTTGTACACCATGGAAACCGAACTCATAGCGGTAAACCCACCAACTGTTCTCGTCCACTTCTCTGATTTTAAAAACGCTACGCTGGGCTGAAAAAGCCTGAAAGTTTGCTGTACTCATGGTCCTACATTATCCAGTGGTTGGAGTATTTAAATGAAGCAGTGGCCTTAACCACTGCTTCGGTCGTTTTGTTAAATGTCATTCGCCAATGCTTGAAGTTCGCGAATGGCAACAGTGTAGATAGCAAAGTCTTGCTGGCCGCTATTGCTGATCTCGTTAAGCAGTGACTGCCAACGATCCATTAACAACGATTTACCAGACAGCCAGCTTTCTAGCAGCTCCTCAGGCTCTGCTTGCGTATCATCGGCGTTCAATACGTTTTCGGTGATTGACTGCTGATGATTGGTAAGATCTTCCCTAAAGCTGTCTCTTGCCATTGTTTCCCAATGGCTAACCGCCTCAATCTCTTTCATTTGCAGGTCAAACCAATATAGCTTGAGACGATCGCCTAGACGGAAATGGACCTGAGCAACCCGTTGCAGAGTTTGGCTGGTACGATCTGCCGCTTGAATAATGCTGAGTAGAGAGTAGAGATTGTCAGCACCTGCTATTGATGCTGCCAAACTCGCTGGAACTCCGGCATTAATTAATTGCTGCTGTTTTTCGCTCCAGCGCTCTTGAGCTTCGCCACTGAGTAATTCACCCCATTGCTGAGTGATCAGCTCGACAGCCGGACGGAATTGGCCAACAAGCGTACCAATATCGCCGCTTTGCTGGTGGTGACGTAAGAACCACTGGGTTGCCCGACGCACAACACGAATCAGATCTGCCATCATCTGTTGTTGTAATCCGGAGTCTACCTGATTGTCCAACGCTTCGATTTGGGAGCGCAGAGAATCGATATCAAATACGTCCCTTGCGATCACCCAAGCCGCTGCAATATCAGCAAAAGCGTATCCGCTCACTTGGCTAAGCCGCTCAGCAAAGGTGATTCCCATGCTGTTAACCATACCGTTGGCTAGTTGCGTCGCTATAATCTCTTTACGCAGACGATGTCGGCTGATCTCAACAGGATAGGTGTTTACCAACTTAGCAGGGAAAGCTGTTTTAATCTCTTGGCTGAGATACGCATCATCCGTGATCCATGAGCTGCTCAGGGATTCTTTCAGCTCCATTTTTACATAGGAGATAAGTACCGAAAGCTCGGGGCGTGTAAGGCCTGCGCTGTTATTTTTGCGCTCTTGTAATTGATCATCACCTGGCAAGAATTCAAGTTCACGATTTAGTTTACCAACATCCTCTAACCTGCTGATTAATCTAATATATTCGTCCAATGAGTTGCGCGCATGCTGAAGCGATATACTAATCGCTTGAGCTTGTTGGTAGTTATTATTTAATACCAATTCGGCGACTTCATCGGTCATATCTCGCAGCAAAGCGTTACGGTGCTTAACGGTTAAATCTCCGTTCGCTACCACTTCGTTGAGCAGAATTTTGATATTGACCTCATGGTCGGAGCAATCTACACCCCCGGCGTTATCAATAAAGTCGGTATTCGATTTTCCTCCCTTAGCGCAAAACTCGATTCGGCCTAATTGAGTAAAGCCTAAGTTACCACCCTCGCCCAATACCTTACAGCGCAGCTCGTTACCATTAACGCGTAAGCTGTCGTTGGCTTTGTCACCCACATCGCTATGGCTTTCATGGCTGGCTTTAACATAGGTGCCAATACCGCCGTTCCAGATCAGATCGACAGGTGCTTTGAGTAGTGCACTGATCAGGTCATTCGGAGATAAACGGTCTTCTGTGATGCCAAAGCGGACTTTCATCTGAGACGAGATCTCAATCCATTTAGCTGCGCGGGAGAAAATACCGCCACCGCTTGAAATGAGTTCGGCGTTGTAATCTTCCCAGCTAGAGCGTGGTAGATTAAAAAGACGCTGGCGCTCAACAAAGCTACTTGCCGCATCAGGGTTAGGATCGATAAAGATATGTAGGTGGTTAAAAGCAGCACAAAGCTGAATATGCTCGGATAGCAACATGCCGTTACCAAACACATCCCCTGCCATATCACCTATACCAATAACGGTAAAATCTTGAGTCTGAGTATCAATGCCTAATTCACGGAAATGCAGTTTGACTGACTCCCATGCACCGCGGGCAGTAATACCCATGCCTTTATGGTCATAACCTTGTGACCCACCAGAGGCGAAAGCATCACCCAACCAAAAGCCACGAGATTCGGCAATGGAGTTGGCAATGTCTGAAAAAGTAGCAGTGCCTTTGTCAGCCGCTACCACGAAGTAAGGATCATCTTCATCATGACGAACGACATCAATCGGTGGTACTACTTCACCAGCCACCAAGTTATCCGTTACATCCAACAAAGCACTGATGAATATTTTATAGCTGGCAATTCCCTCTTCCAGCCAAGCTTCACGGCCACCGCTGGTGGGTAGTTTCTTAGCGACAAAGCCGCCTTTTGCCCCAACAGGTACAATGACTGAGTTTTTAACTTGCTGCGCTTTTACCAAGCCCAATACTTCGGTTCGGTAATCTTCTAAGCGATCTGACCAACGTAGACCACCACGAGCCACCTTGCCGCCACGTAGATGTACCCCTTCAACCCTTGCTGAGTAAACAAAGATCTCAAACATCGGCTTAGGTAGCGGCATACCCGGTATGACACGGGGGTTCAGTTTGAAGGCAAAATACTCTTTGTATTCGCCTTCTGCGTCTCGTGTGAAAAAGCTGGTGCGTAACGTAGCTTTAATCAGGTCAAGGAAGCGGCGTAGAATTTGGTCTTCGTTGAGGTTATCCACCTTATCCAAGGCCTCAACAATACTGTTTTCTAAACGACTCGCCAGTGCATTAACCTTTTCACTACCTTGGCGTTGTGGCTCAAAACGAGCACGGAAAAGCGCCACCAACAAACGGGTGATATATATATGGCGGGCCAGTGTTCCAGCGATATAAGGTTGGGAGAAACCTGCACGGATCTGCTTACTATAGCGAGCATAAGCACGCAACATAGCCACTTCTCGCCAAGTCAGGTTGGCTCCAATCACTAGGTGGTTAAACTCATCGTTCTCGGCACGACCGCTCCAGATGTTTGCAAAAGCATCTTGGAATACGTCTTTTACCTCATCCAGTACAACTGGCTCTTTTCCCTGATAAATCAGCGTGAAATCATGGATCCAGAAGCTATGTCCATCACTGCGTACCACCTCATAAGGGTGCTCGCCTAATACCTGCATCCCTAGGTTTTCTAATACCGGAATTACATCAGAGAGAATCAAGGGGCGCGACTTACTAAAGAGCTTGAAGCGCAAAAGGTGTGATTCCTGTTCCAGTACGCGATAAAAGCTCATTGTCACCGGCGTTTCAGGGCTTAGTTCTTCTATACGCTGAACATCAAATACCGCGCTTTCAACTCTAAAGTGCTCTCGATAAGCACTGGTAAAACCATTACGGTAACTGCTTTGCAGGCGGTTACCTTGCTCTTCGCCAAAGGTTTCGGTTAAAGCGGCGTGAAGCTCGTCTTTCCAGTCTCGCGAGATTTGACTAACTTGATTTTCGAGTGCTTCAATATCGGGAATAAGCGGGTTATGTGGGTCAATTTTGACGACAAAGTGCACCCGCGCTAGTACGGATTCACTAAAGCGCGTCGTGAATTGAGACTCGGTTGCATTGCAGGCTTTTTCAAGGATCTCCTGCACTTGGATACGCAATGCTGTGGAGTAAATATCACGCGGCACATAATATAAGAAATTAACAAACTGCTGGCAGCGATCTGTACGCATTAGCAAACGAACTTTGCGTCGATCTCGGATGCTGAAAATTCCAATCGTGGTATTCAAAAGCTGATCTTCCGTGGATAAGAACAGCTCATCTCTTGGAAGATCATTCATAATTTGCAGAAGCTCTTTGCCATTATGGCTACGGCGCTCAAAGCCCGCTTTTGCCAGTACCGCCTGCGCTTTCTCATGAATCACCGGGATAGACGATGCAGGTTCAGAATAAACCGGTGACGTATACAAACCGTGAAAACGGCGCTGGCCTATTAGCTGGCCTTTCTCATCAAAGCGATTAAGTATTACGCGATCTAAGTAGGCCGGACGATGGACTTTGGAGAAGTGAGCGTCTTTAGCAAATACCAGTACTTCCTGTGACAGGTTTTCTTTCTCAGCAGTAGACAGCAGGTTATCTTGCTCGCCTTTACGCTTTTTATAGAGCTTGCTGATACCCAGTGACGCTGTAGGGTCACGTTTAACGGTTTCCCCTTCAATGATTAGCTCATCGTACCCCAAGAATGTAAAGCGATCATTGAGCATCCAGCCCAAAAACGCATTCACCTGAGAAGTAGCATCGCCATGAAGCTCATTCTGGATGGTGCGAGCTTGGTTTTGCATCGCTTCAAAATCAGCAACGGCAATATGTACCTGCTCCAGCACTTTTTGAATCGCGGTATGGATGATTTTTAGCTCTTGGCTATCGCTGGTGCGATCCACTTCTAGATAGATGCTGGACTCATATTGGGAGGCATCACTGCTTTCATTGACTAGGTTTTGTAGGTTGCCTTGGGCGTCTCGTTCGACACGGAGAATAGCATTGTGAATCGTATGAATAACACGATCTCGGCGGTTTAGCTCCATCCGGATAGAATCCACAAGGAAAGGGATATCCGGCTGGAGGATTTCGATCACAGTGTGCTGTGCACGCCAGCCATGCTGCTCCAGATCTGGATTGTAGACACGAATCTTAGGTTGGTTATCCGGCAGTTTTTGTAAAAACTCCCAACTCGCGATGGTTGCACCATAGAGATTATCAGGACTACGTTCACTCAGTTCCTCATCCGTTGAGGTCTGGTAATACTGGCGAGCAAATGCAGATATTTGCTCTACAGCATCGGGTGACAACTTCTCCTTAAAACGTTGGTTCAAGGAGTCTAAAATTTCACAGTTATCATAAGATCGGTCAGGCATGGCTTTTTGTTTTTAAACCTGTAGGTTGGGTTTAGGTTAGGGTTAATTTTTAATCAGTAATACAGAACAACGAGAACGCTCCGCTACGCGCGCTGACACAGAACCCAGTAAAAACTCATCCACTGGATTTCGGTGATGTGCTGACATAATAACGAGGTCGATCTGTTGCTTTTTTATGTAGGTAACGATTTGCTCCGCAGGTGAGCCTTCATAGACTTTCAGCACACTCTTCACGCCCTCAGGCACATGAGCGTTGGCGTACTCTTTTAGTTTTTGAGCGAGTTCTTTCACCGCTTTTTTATGGGTACTTTCACTAAAGTAAGAAGCAACATAAGAGTTCGTAAAGCCCGGAACAATGGCAATCAAATGCAGCTCTGCGTCCTGGTCGTCCATCTCTCTTAACGCCAAGGCCATCGCTTTCTCACTGAATGCCGGCTCATTTAGATCAACGGGTACAAGTACTTTTTTAAACATGTTGTGTTCCTCTTGTGTCAGGCCAGCCATTTCAGGCCGGCCTGACTACTCACTCGATTTAATTAGCCGATGCAGTGCTCAGCTGGGGGCTTGCTCTTCGTCTTCTTTGCATAAAGACAATCAATGCCAAGAGCGCCAACGCAGGAAAATACATAAACTCTTTCGCCGGTTGAGATTGAGGAATTTCAACCGATGTAATGAGCTGATCAAACGCAAGACCTGCTTTTTCTGCCGGGCTGTCATACCCCACCATATCAATAATGGTTTTTCCGTTATTGGTAACTAACTCGATGCCGGAAGAGAACAAGCGATCCTCACCATTACTGCCCTCACCTAATGGTAATAACGTCAAGAAAGAACGGTGGTTACCCACGTCATCTTCTCCATCTATCCATAGGCGTAGCTCAGTTCCCTCTTCCAGTTGACCGGCCATTTCTACCAATTGTGCAGGCTCAATAGTCTGATGCGGCGGTACAACCCGATCCATCCAGAATCCAGGACGGAAGAGTGAAAATGCCACCAATAGCATTAAGACTGTTTCGTACCAACGGTTGCGGGTAATAAAGAAGCCTTGTGTTGCTGCGGTAAAGATTAAGATAGCAACGGTAGAAATAACGAACACCTGAATGCCGCCAATCCAGCCGACATCAATTAAGAGCAAGTCGGTATTGAAGATAAACAGGAATGGTAAAGCAGCCGTTCTTAAGCTGTAAGCAAAGGCAACAAAGCCTGTGCGGATAGGGTCTCCACCAGAGACCGCCGCTGCAGCAAACGATGCTAAACCTACCGGTGGTGTTACATCCGCCATAATGCCGAAGTAAAATACAAATAGGTGTACCGCGATCAAGGGTACGATCAGCCCTGATTCTTGTCCTAATGAAACGACAACAGGGGCTAACAGAGAAGACACGACAATATAGTTAGCTGTTGTAGGCAAGCCCATACCGAGTATCAAACTCAAAACTGCTGTTAACATGAGCATCAGCAGAAGGTTACCCATCGACAGGATTTCGACCAGATCGGCTAAAACTGACCCCACCCCTGTTTGGGAAACTGCACCGACAATGATACCTGCGGTTGCTGTAGCAATGCCGATACCGATCATGTTGCGCGCACCAACGATTAGACCATCGATAAGCTCATTAAAGCCACGACGCAACTGATGCGCTAGCCCTGACTGACCACGGTAAAAAGAGATCAGAGGTCGTTGAGTGACCAAAATAAAGATCATCAAAACCGTAGCCCAGAAAGCCGATAAACCGGGTGATAGGCGTTCAACCATCAAACACCACACCAAAACAACAACCGGTAGTAGGAAGTGCAAACCCGACTTGACGGTAGGTGCAACTTCTGGAAGCTCTAGCATCGGGGCATTCGGATCATCTAATTTCAGGTCAGGCACTTTAGAGGCGAAACGAATCAAATACAGATAAGTTGCGGCCAGTAAAGCGGCAATGATAAAGCCTGCCATTTCGCCAAAGGTTGGCTTGATCCAACCGATGCCATAATACACCAGCGCTGCAATACCCGCGGTGACAATAAACCCACCAAGAATACCCATTAAGCGCAAGTGCCAAGGTTTGATCGCACCACGGCGAGGCAGGCCTTGCATATCCATTTTCAGCGCTTCAAGGTGAACGATATAAACTAGGGCAATATAAGAGATTAAAGCGGGTAAGAAAGCATGAGTAATCACCTCGACATAGGATATGCCGACATACTCAACCATCAAAAAAGCGGCTGCCCCCATCACGGGTGGCATAATTTGACCATTGACCGAGGAGGCTACCTCTACGGCACCCGCCTTCTCTGAAGAAAAGCCTACGCGCTTCATCATTGGGATAGTAAAGGTGCCCGTTGTTACTACGTTTGCAATCGACGAGCCGGAAATCAAGCCAGTTAGACCAGAAGAGACAACCGCCGCTTTCGCCGGCCCGCCTCGCATGTGACCTAGCAATGAGAAAGCAACCTGAATGAAATAGTTACCCGCCCCTGCTTTATCCAGTAGCGCACCAAATAGAACGAAGAGAAAGACAAAGTTAGAAGAAACACCAAGCGCAATACCAAAAACGCCTTCCGTCGTCAGCCATTGGTGGTTGACAAGCTCCTTAAGTGTAACGCCTTTGTGTGCAATGATCTCTGGCATGTATGGGCCAGCGATGGAATAGGTTAAAAAGACGATGGCCACAATCATTAATGGTGGGCCAAGTGTGCGTCGCGTTGCTTCCAGCAACAGTAATAACCCAGCAATAGCGACAATCAGATCTTGAGTATTAGGTAACCCAGGACGGCTTGCCAGCTCTTCATAAAAGATAAAAATGTAGGTCGCACTGAAAGCCGCTGCAAAGGAAAGCACGATATCATTGAGCGGAATATGGTGGCGTGGCGAGCTTGATAGCGCAGGATAAGCAGTAAAGGCTAAAAATACCGCAAAGCCTAGATGAATAGCGCGGACTTCGGTGTCATTGAAAATGCCAAAACTACCGACCAGTGGCCAGTCATAAAAAGGTAATGGCGATGCTATCCATAATTGAAACAATGACCAGCACAGTGCGGCCAGAAGTAAAACTTTTCCCTGCCATCCATGGGGGATTCGCGCGCCCGTATCGGAGGCGGCGACCATCTCTTGTAGTTCTTGTTCGTTTAGAGGTGAATTCTTGTTTTGCAGGTTCGTCATACCCAGCTCCCAAAATACAATCAGGAAAATAAAGAAGGGATGCAAAAGCACCCCTTCTCAGTCAGGTCGGTATTACATCCAACCTTTTTCTTTGTAGTAACGAACAGCGCCGTCATGCAGTGGTGCAGACAGACCGTTTTTGATCATATTTTCAGGCTTCAGGTCAGCAAATGCTGGGTGTAACTTCTTGAAGCGATCGAAGTTTTCAAATACAGACTTAACAACAAGATAGACAACATCAGCGTCAACTTTGGCTGAAGATACCATTGTTGCAGCATTACCGAATGTCAGAACATCGTTGTCAGTACCGTTGTACATACCGCCTTTGATTACAGCTGGCGCGTAGTAATCGTTCTCAGCGATCAGTTTGTCGATCTCTGCACCGGTTACAGGAATGACTTTCGCTTCACACGATGTTGTTGCTTCTTTGATAGCACCTGACGGGTGACCAACAGAGTAGATCATAACGTCTAACTTGTTATCACATAGCGCCTGAGCCTGCTCAGATGCCTTCAGCTCAGCAGCCAGTTTGAACGTATCATTCGTCCAGCCTTTTTCAGCCATGATCACTTCCATCGTGCCACGGGTACCTGAACCTGGGTTGTTCAGATTAACGCGCTTACCAACTAGGTCGTCGAACGTTTCTACGCCTGAGTCAGCACGAGCAACAACAGTGAATGGCTCATTATGTACAGAGAACAGTGCACGTAAGTCTTCAAACTTACCCTGCTCAACGAACGAATCATGTTTAGAACCGTGTAGAGCATGGAACTGCCAGTCGGATTGCGCCATACCCATATCTTGCTGGTTTTGGCGAATAGCGTTGATGTTGGCAACAGAACCACCAGTTGATGGTGCTGTACATTTCACTCCGTGCTCTTCCGTGCCACGGTTAACCAGACGACAGATTGACTGACCTACAACGTAGTAAACACCCGTCTGACCACCGGTTCCGATGGTGACATAACGCTGGTCAGCAGCAACAGCTGAAGCTGCACCGAAAGTCGTTGCCATAGCAACAGCGGATGAGAGAAGTGTAGTTGCGATTTTATGCTTAAAAGACATGGTAATCCTTCTTATCGTTATATTCCCGTCACGGGAGTTATCGAAGTGCGTTTACATCGGCTTTTTAACAAGTCTTTAATCACTAAGGTTAAAAACACTGTTACAAAAGCAGACCGTGTTAACAACATACGAGAAAGAACGAGAACCCTGTACCGCCTTCCATGCCAATAAAACCTCCTACCGTGCCAAATGTAATTTTTTTACTTCTAATACTCAGAATTAACGCTTATTTGCTACAAACTTGGCTTACAGCGCTTTTGATTCATAGCGGAGTTAGTATGATAGATATTTGATCAATAGACTGAAGCACTACGATGAATCTTCCCTATTCATTTCGACAAATGCTTAGCCAAAAGCCGCTTGGTGTTAGGCTACTAGCCTCTATCCTTTTGTATAGCTCGGTTATCACGCTAGTTGCCACAGGTTTGCAGCTCTGGTTGGATTACCGTTATGAGCTATCCGCCGTGGATGAGCGCCTGACTCAGATAGAAGCCAGCTCATTGGATAGTCTTGCAAATAGCCTGTGGGAAATTAGTCCAGCACAAGTGCAGGTGCAGTTAAACGGTTTGCAACAATTGCCTGATGTCAGGTTTGTGGAGATTACCTCTCCTTTTGGTGATTACTACGCCGCAGGATCGAGGCCGTCTGAAGGGGCTATTATTGAACGACATTACCCACTGACCTACTTAAATAAACAGCAGAGTGTTACCCATGTAGGGGATCTCACCTTGATACTAACACTGGATGAGATTTATCAACGCCTTGCAGATAAAGTACTGGTCATTCTTGCAACACAGGGCATCAAAACTTTTCTGGTCTCCATCTTCATTTTAGCGTTATTTAATCGTCTGATTACACAGCATTTGGGCACAATGGCCGCGTATGCTCGGCGATTAAAGCTGGATCAGCTCGAAACCCCATTGACATTAAAGCGCCACAAAAAGCATAAAGACGATGAGTTAAGTCAAGTGGTTGATTCGATGAACAGCATGCGCCAATCCATGTTAACGGATATGCAAAAACGGCAAGAAGCCGAACGCTCATTAGCCTCCCTGAATGCGGAACTGGAACAGCGAGTATCTGACCGCACCCGAGAACTTGAAGAGCGTAACGAGGAGTTAAAACAGACATTAGATACGTTACAAGCTACTCAACAGCAGCTTGTTGAATCCAAAAAACTAGCCGCGCTGGGTGCACTCGTATCAGGTGTTGCCCATGAAATTAATACACCGATTGGTATCGGTTTTACAGCAGCATCTTATCTGGCCGACCAAGCGCAGTGGCATAAACAAACCAGAGCCGATGATCCTTTAGTCGCTACGGCTATAGAAAGCAGCCAGTTAATTTGCCAAAACCTAGAACGGGCCAACCAGCTAATTAGCGCCTTTAAGCTGGTGTCTGTTGATCAATCTAGCGAGCAACGTAGGCCGTTTGATTTGGTGCAATACCTTAATGAGATTTTAATCTCACTAAAGCCCAGACTGAAACGATGCCAGCCTGAGATCACTATCACAGGACCAGAGCACTTGATGATTAACAGTTATCCCGGCAGCTATTATCAAGTGTTTAATAACCTAATTATTAATTCACTAATCCATGGGTTTGAAAACCAACCGGGAGGCGAAATCAGCATAATGCTATCGTTACAAGAGGAGCAGCTGGTGATTGATTATCGCGATAATGGCATTGGCGTTGCGAATGACTGGCGTGAAAAATTATTTGAACCCTTTATGACGACAAAGCGAAGCCAGGGGTGCAGTGGCTTGGGAATGCACATTACCTATAATATTGTCAGTCAGCTCTTACAAGGAACGATCGCCTGCTTAGAAAGCCCTAAAGGGGCTTATTTTCGCTTAGTGCTCCCTGTCACGTTAAAAGAAAACACTGTTACATGATTATTCTTGAGGAATAAATTGGTCGAGTCCTGCTTCTTGATAATAGCGTAGTGCGCCAGGGTGCAATGGCGCTGCTAATGGCTGAGACAACATCTCTTTCGGGGTTAAGTCAGCAAACGCAGGATGCATCCGTTTGAAGTCGTCAAATTGTGTAAATAAAGATTTTACGATGGCATAGGCGGTTTCCTCAGGCAAATCCGCTCTACTGAACAGTGTGGCATTAACACTGACCGTGCGAATTTCTGCGTCGGGCAAACCGTATAGATCTCCAGAGATGACACTTTTTGAATACTTTGAGTTCTCTTCAATCAACGTCGAAATATCTCGATCAGAAAGGCTGACCAAACGGCTATTACAATCTCGAATGGCTTCTTTAATTGCGCCACTCGGATGCCCTACCATATACAATGTGGCGTCTATATGGCGATCGCACAGCGCCGCAGCTTGTTCTTCGGGTTCCAGCTCCAGTACTGATAAAAAGTCCTTAACACTCCAGTTCCGCCCCGACATTAGAATGCTTAACGTTTGGCGTTGGCTGCTGCCGGTCTTTCCTATATTGATCCTTTTGCCCTTGAGATCATCAAAGCTATCAATGCTCGCATCGTTGTTAGCTAACACAGAAAGATGTTCTGGATATAAGCTTACTAGGGTGGTAAGTCGATCACCATTAACGACTTGATGTTTTGAGCGGACGTCATGATACAGTTGTGCGGCTTCAGCAATCGCAATATCTAACTCACCTTTGCTGACCTGTTCAAGATTAGCGATTGAGCCGAGTGTATTACGTACCGCGCATCGAATCCCATGATCTTCACGGGTTTGATTAACCAGGCGGCATACAGCCCCTCCTGTGGGATAGTAAAGCCCTGTTGAACCACCGGTACCCAATGTAATGATACGATTCTCTGCTGAAACCACCGCAGCCGTGCATAAACATCCAAACAAAATGCCCACTGACAGCGGGAAACGCCAATCTTTCATTATTCTTTTTTACTTCTTGGATAGGACGAAGGAGTCAGTAGAGGTTAATCGAAAAAGGTAATACTGTACACTCAGAATAGGACAACCTTTTTGGAGATCTTTATGCGCTTTCATTTACTCACCACCGCCATTATTTCAGCAATGCTGGCTAGTACAACAACGCAAGCGGCTAACTTAGGCAACTTAGTTGAGGATATTAAAAAGACAGGTGGTCACGTCGTGCAACAATCCGTATCTGGAAGCAGTGCTTTTGATAACGCAACCCTAATAAACGGTTTGAAAGAAGCCTTATCACTTGGTTCAGAAAGAGCCATTGATCTAGTTTCCTCTGAAGGCGGGTATTTAAATGATGCGCAAATTCGTATACCCATGCCTAAAGCATTACAGAAACTCTCCAAACCTCTGCGAAAATTAGGTATGGGAGAGCAGATCGATAGCTTTGAAAGCGCCATCAATCAGGCTGCCGAGAAAGCGGCCCCAGCTGCGGCGTCCATTCTCAGTGATACACTTAAGTCAATGAGCTTTGAGGATGCTCAGAAAATTTACAGTGGCCCTGACGATGCCGCAACACAATATTTTAGAGAAAAATCCAGCGCTAGCATTGCGGAATTATTTAAGCCAGAAATTGACAAAACACTCGAATCGGTTGAGGCCACGCGCAGTTATAAAGCCTTAGCAAGTCAAGCTGCTTCTTTACCCTTAATTGGTAAGGAAATAAATACTGACTTGTCCCAGCATGTTACCAATGCAGCCTTGGAAGGGTTATTTATTAAACTGGCCGCTGAAGAAAAAGCCATTAGAACCAATCCTGCAGCCCGCACGACTGATCTGCTCCAACAGCTATGGGGTAAGTAATCATCCTCTGATCTTATCACTTTAGGCTACCCTTTATTCTTTTTGAGTAATGGGTAGTTTTACCGAAAAGACGGTTCCTTCACCCTCACTGCTTTGTAAACTGATATCGCCACCATGATCCTGTATAATGCCATAGGCAATAGCGAGCCCCATACCTGTTCCTTCCCCTATCGGCTTGGTGGTAAAAAAAGGTACAAAAATCTCTTTTTGAACCTCGGCAGGTATGCCGCATCCATTGTCAGCTATTTTTATTTCAATGAAGTCGCCCACGACATCCGAAGTAATCTCAATCGTTGGTCTATCTCTACCCTCCATAGCCTGCTTGGCATTGATGATTAGATTAAGAAATACTTGATTTATTTCATTAGCATTACAAAAAATATCCGGTACTGGGTTTAATGTAAGCTTTATGTCGACGGAATTTTTTAACTCACTATTGAGTATTTTAAGTGTGCTTTCGATCCCCTCTTTGACATTACTTAAACCTCGGTCTGTTGATTGTGTGCGAGCAAAACTCCGAAGGTTAAGTATGATGTCTTTAACGCGTGTTAGCCCCTCCATCGTATCTTTCATCAGGTCGGGAATATCTTCTTGGATAAAATCAATATCTTCTTCTTTAAAGAATACTTCTAACTGATCCCTATGAGGCTTGGAAAGCGAGGGCATTATCTCTTTTATAAGTAACACGAGCCTTGCATAGGTTTCATAGTATTGAGGTAGGGATTCTATGTTGCTTTTAACGAAAGCTAGAGGGTTATTAATTTCATGAGCTACGCCCGCAGATAAGGTCCCTAGGGTAGCTAATTTTTCACTACTGAGCATCATTGCTTGCTGCTTTTTCAATACGTCATAACTGCTTTTAAGTTCACGATTGATCTTAAAAATCTCCCTTGTCTTATCCTCAAGTAAAGTTTCAGCGGCTAACCGAGCTTTTCTCTCCCTTTCATAGGCTAACTTGTAAGCATTATTGTCATCCATTATAGAAACCTCACTATTAAATCGCAGTGATCACTACCTTTGTGCATACAAACAGGGTGGGAAAGCTCGATGTCTTGATCATAGTATTTAGCTGCACCTCGAATGAGTCCCTCAGCAAGAACGCATAGTTTTCTGGGGGATGTATAGCGCATAAGCAGTTCTTCATCACTGAGCTCTTCATATGCAAAGTGTGGTAAATGCGGGTTTTCATACAATTTACTTACCTCAAGATGAATAACATCATGAATACTCATTAAAAAGTGTTTTAATGTGCTTTCTGACTCTAGAAATACAGGATATTTTTGCGCTAAACGGGTAAACATGAACTCACCAAATGCTCCGATCAGTGTAGTCTTCTCAATACACGTTTTTTCAGATATGGTTTCAACCAATAAAAATAATTGCTCATCCGGATAACTCTGACCTGCGGTATAGACACCCTCCAGCTCTAACTCTTGGAGTATGTTGTTCCACGTTTGCATGTCATACTGATCTAAAACCATCTCTTCCAGAATATTAAAGACAACACCTTTCATCAGCACTCTCCTTTAATCGAGGTCACATTCAATCCAACCCATCTCATTTCTGTGTACTTTGGTTATACCAGGGCTGGCTTGCTCTAGTAGTTGTTCATTCCAATCCATGAACTGCTCTTTTGACATAGAGGCCTTGTTGACATGCCGGTCATTTCGAAGTTTTGAAAGAAATGCTTTGTGCCCCCAATCGAGTGCCTCACACAAGCTGATATCTGTCCAAGGCTTATCAATAAAGCGATCAACCGCCGAATAGTTAATAGCGTTGGTCAACGCTTCATAATCCGCTTGCCCACTCAACATGATTTTTGACGAATAGGGTTGTAACTTTTGAACGGCGATTAAGAAGTCAATACCATTCATGAGCGGCATTTTATAATCAGAGATAATGACAGCATACATTCCCTGCTGGGCTTTATTTAAGGCTTCAATAGGGCTGGCGACACAAGTAACAGACCATCCTTTTTTGATTAATGAACGTCTTAATGCTTTTAAGATATTCGTCTCATCATCGACAATCATCACCGTTTTCATGGCAACCTCATTGTATCTGCACAAAAATTTCGACAGGGGTGCTTTCTACATGGAGGAACTTGCGGAGTCGTTTTATGGACTCTTCTGTAAAAACATGCCCCTCTGGAAGCAACAGCATATTGTTATTATTCAACACATCCCGAGATAGCTTCATTCGCGGCTCCAATTCGCTGAGAGCCAGTAATTTCTCGTTTTCATCAACCTCTTTATAGTCGAGTTGGTCTACAAATTCAGGCAGCCTTGCAACTAGATCAGGATCGTAACGAAGGTCTTCGTTTTGCGAAAAATAATCAATGGCGCCTTGCGGACTCATTCGAGTTTTAAAAAGTTTTCCAGAAGTTGCATAGATGTAATCCCGAGCCAGTGCAATGATACGTGACCCTAGGGGTATATCGTTACCACTGAGGCGATCAGGACCACCTTGACCAGAATAACTTTCATGCTGATGAAGAATTAAATAAGCGACATTTTTCAACGGCGCGGCAGGGCTTAATGCCAAGTGAGCCTGGGTTGCAGAAGATATATAGAGCGATCGTTGTTCGGATGTTAATTGATCTACTGGTGTTTGTAAGATCTCATTAGGTAGCCCCAGCATACCAAGTTCACATAGCAAAGCAGCAAGTTGAATATCTTTGATTTGTTGAGCATCTTCACAGGTAGCGCCTGCTAACAAGTGCGCTAAATTGCTAATCTTGATTGTTAGCTTGCCACCTAAAAAAGGGTTAAACCCTATCAGGTTGTAAAACGTTCTTATTGTCGCGTTGAGGTTATTCTTGATAACGGCATTGGCAGCTTGAAGTTTTGTTAAGGCGGTCGTTATCTGGGCCGTTCGCTGCTTAACCTTATCCTCAAGACTATGATTGAGCTCAGCTAATGATTTATTCTTTATACTGATCTCTTCTAATAGACGTTTATTTTCTCGTTCAAGTAATAGCTTTTCAGCCCCCTGCTCCAAGGTCAGCATCAACTCTTCTTGATTCCAAGGCTTATGGAGGTAGTTAGATATGCCCCCTTTATTAACGGCCGTAATAGTAGACGCAATATCAGAATAGCCTGTTAGTAGTAGACGAATGGTATTTGGGTAGTTTTCAGCTACGCGTGTCAGAAACTCCGCGCCATCCATTTCAGGCATTCGCATATCTGAAATCACAATATCGACAGGATGTTGAGAAAGTATTTCGAGCCCATCCAACCCTGAATTTGCTGTATGCACCTCATACTTGGCTGACCGCAATGTACGCTTTAATGATTTCAACACATTAAGCTCGTCATCGACGCACAGTACGACAAGAGAAGATATCTCCTTGTTAATGGGTGTGCCATGTGGCTCAGTCTGCATTGTCGTCATGTGGGGTATCCGAAAAGTTGGTCTACAATAAATATAGTCACGAATATCCAATGTCGCAAATGTCATACTGTTTTTTTTATTCTTCCTAAAAAACAGCCATTTACTGATAGATTTACAGTGTTTTTCATAAAAATTTGTAAAACCTATGTGACAATAGCGACATTAGCGTCTATTGTTAAATCGGTAAAGTAAGCAGATTGTTATCAGATGTGGTGTAGTTATGAAGACCTATTCAACTGGAGAAATCGCAAAATTTTGCGATGTCAACTTAAGAACGGTCATTCGATGGATTGAAAAAGGCGAGCTTGAGGGGTTTAAATTGCCAGGTCGAGGCAATAATCGGATTACGGAAGCAGCCTTCTTAAGGTTTCTTAGTCGGCATAACATACCCATGCCAGACGAGCTAAAAGGAACCTTGTCGCTTGGACAGGGAATTTTGATTGTTGATGATGAAGAGCCTGTTGCTAACGCAATTCAGAGGGTTTTGAGAGGTGCAGGCTACAAGACGCATACGGCACAAGATGGATTCAGAGCTGGAAGTATGCTGGTACAACTAAAACCAGAACTCATTACTTTGGACCTTTGCATGCCGGGTCTCGATGGATTCGACGTTATACGATTTGTGCGTGATACGCCTGAGATCAGCCATGTGAAGATTATAACCATTTCTGCATTAGATAAGGCACAATTAGAAGAATCTGTTCAATGCGGTGCAGACGCCTATCTACAGAAGCCCTTTTTAAACTCTGACTTACTGCGCTTAGTGGAAGAGCTGATTACAGCGCCCCAAGCCATGTTGAAAATAGTCTGATTCCTATAGGTAACAGGTGATGAAAGAGAGTAATAGGTCTTTGTTACTGGTAGATGATGAGCCTTCCATTCTAAAGGCTTTGAAACGGACTTTTATGAGGCATGGCCTCAGAGTTGTGACAGCCAGTAGTGCGTCAGAGGCGTTGGATATCCTCAAACATGAGTCGTTTCCTGTCGTAATAACCGATTTTAGAATGCCAGAGAAAACAGGAGGCGAGTTATTAACTGAAATAAAAGCGCTTTATCCCGATACTTTAGGCTTCATATTGAGTGGCTATGCCGACTTAACATCGGTTATTTCAGCGCTGAACAGTGGTGCTGTCTATAAGTTTTTAGAGAAGCCTTGGAATGAGCAAAATCTTATTGATGAAGTCAATGAAGCGTTTCAGTGCTGGGAAGAGAAAATGCTCGCTACTGAGCCCCCCTCCTCTTCTCTGCTAAGCAAGCCAATTTATAGTGAGCGAATAGCATCACATATAGATAAGTGTGGCGACATCACCGTCATCTATTTTAATATCCGTCTCTTTCGTTATATCAATGAAAATATTGGCTATTCACAAAGCGATAAGCTGCTCCATCATATTTGTTCGTTGTTCTCCAGCCAGCTACCAGCAGATGCTCATCTCAGTCGTATGAACGGCGCCGAGTATATTCTCTCAATCCCAACCCGATTAAACGACGATGAAGTAAAAACTGCCATTCAAACCTATCTACATCCATTTTCTAAGCCTATTTGTTTTGATGGCCGAGAAATAATGATCATTTTCAGTGCCGGGTATGCTTTTTACGACGCCGGTGACAACGCTGAGCAAGTCATCAGAAAAGCACGAATTGCCGAACAACATAGTAAAGAACGAGGGCTATACCAATATTGCGGGTATACCCCCTCCATGGAAAATAGCCATCACGATGTCGTGAGCCTACAAAGTGAACTGTTTCACGCTCTAAGTAAAAAAGAGTTCCAAGTTTACTACCAACCCAAAATATGTACGGTAACAGGCTCAATCATTGGAGCAGAAGCATTAATCCGTTGGTTTCATCAAGATAAAGGGATGGTTACTCCTAACTCCTTCATCCCATTAGCTGAAATTACAGGCTTAATACAACCTATTGGCGATTGGGTGCTCCTTGAAGCCAGTGAGCAAGGCCGTATTTGGAAACAGATGGGAATGAATGATTTGGTTATTTCCGTCAACATCTCCGGTCGCCAGCTTATTGAAGACAATATAGTAGAACGCATTGAAGAGATCATTCTCGCAACAGGCTTCCCAGCCAATTGTCTTGAACTTGAAATTACAGAGACCTTCTTAATGCAAGATATACGCCGCAGTATCAGGATTCTTGAGCGTATCCGCTCCCTAGGAGTTCGTATTGCGATCGACGATTTTGGTACAGGCTACTCCTCATTAAACTACCTTACTCAGTTACCCGTTGACACACTTAAAGTCGATAGGTCGTTTATATCAGAGCTGACACACGGCACTGAGAAGCAAAGCTTGGTAAAAAATGTTATCGCTTTATCGCATGATCTAGGAATGCGTGTTGTAGCAGAGGGTGTTGAAACACGTGAGCAGCTAGATCACCTGATCAATATGAAATGCGATGAAATTCAAGGGTTCTTCTTTAGCCCACCTGTATCCGCCGCTGAGTTCTTGAGCTTGCTTCAGAATCAATCTTTGAGTCAGAAGGGGGCTGTAGCCAATGACTAAATACAATAATGTTATTTATATTATTGATGATGAGCCACAAGTCCTCAGCTCAATGAAAAGACTGCTTAGAAGTAAAGTCCGAGATATGAGCTGGGAAATTAGCATGCATGAAAGTCCCAAAGCGGCTTTACAGCATATGTCGACTTTACCTCCTAATGTCGTCATCGTTGATGGCAACATGCCAGAGATGACGGGAAAGGAGTTTCTGTTACAACTCAAGATCGACTACCCAGCGGCTGTCAGAGTCATCATCACAGGTGATTCAAGTCATAATATGGTGCTCAGCTCGAGTGAGTCTGCCCACCTCTTATTACCCAAGCCTTTTGAGGAAGATGACTTAGTCTCAATTATTGAGCGTGGGCTTAGCCTCACCGAATTTGACCTGCCCGACCATACCCGTTGTGCTTTGGGGGCAATCAACTCGCTACCGCTGTTTCCAAAATTATATAAAGAGTTGGTCGAGTATCTGGAATCCGTAGATAGCCCTGACTCGTCAAAAGTAGCGGAGTTTATTAGTAATGATGTCAGCATCCTCAGTAAGGTTATTCAGATCGCAAACTCGGTTTTTTTCGGTGCAGGTACCCCTGTTTTTTCTGCGCATGGAGCGGTTGTTCGCTTAGGTCATGACTTGATAAAAAAACTGGTTTTCTACTTCGAACTATATGCCGCGTACGACGATTCCCCTTTACACAAAGCGCTACAAGATGAAGCCGAAGCGGTGGCAATGCAATGCTCTCAACTGGCGAGCTATGCACATCTAGAGAATACGAAAGTAGACCAAGCATACTTCACAGGGCTACTCCACAATATAGGTCAGCTCGCCATAATGGATCACCCTGTCGATGTTTCGGCAGATCTCGCTGGCGCTTTCTTACTACGGTTATGGGGCTTTGATAACACATTTGTCGACGCAATTCGTTATCAATCCGACCAAGATAACCTGATTAATCACCCCTCCTTAACTATCTATCTGAGTATTGCGAAGCAAATTCTTAACGCTAAAAAACAGAATATCTCTGAAAAAGAGCTTTTTGCACAGCTGGCACCTGAGGTTATCGATGCTGTCAATTTGTCGGACTATGTGAGGAATTTATAATGAAGTTTAGAACGCTATCCTACCTACTTCCCCTGACACTTGGTTTGTTTCCTCTTCAAATACAAGCAGAAACACTCACCTTTGGTATCGTGCCACAGCAGTCCGCGAATAAACTCGCCCAACTCTGGACACCCATCACCGAGTATCTACAAGAGAAAACAGGGTTAAATATCAAATTTGCTACCGCCAATAACATACCCACATTTGAAAAGCGATTGCAGGCAGGCGAATACGACATTGCGTATATGAACCCCTATCACTTCACTGTCTTCAATAAAAAGCCAGGGTATCGTGCGATTGCCAAGCAGCAAGACAAAAAGCTCAAAGGAATCATCGTTGTTCGCAAAGAGAGTCAATTTAACAGCCTTAAAGACCTAGCGGGACAAACACTCTCCTTCCCCTCTGAGGCTGCGTTTGCCGCCAGCATATTACCCCGAGCTGAAATGAAAAAAGAAGGGATCGATTTCACCCCCAAATACGTATCCTCCCATGATTCTGTTTATTTAACGGTTTCACGTGATCTGTTTGCCGCTGGCGGAGGTGTAATGCGCACCTTTAACAACACAGACCCTAAAGTTAAAGAAAAGCTGAGAATTCTCTGGACCACTAAAGGGTATACCCCTCACGCCATTGCCGTTCACCCTAACATGTCACCCGATATAAAAGACAAATTGCAAAATGCACTGGTTGCCATGAAAGATGATGAGCAAGGCGCAGCGTTACTTGAGCGCTTAAAGTTTAACAAACTAGAAAATGCAGCCGACAGCGACTGGAGCGATGTTGACGCGTTGGGCATTACGCTGCTCGAAAAACTCTTAGATTGATCGACAACTGGCTGGAAAAATTGTAGCGATTACAGGGACTCATCAATGTCAATCAGGCTCAAAACTATTCTAGGCATTGCCATAATAGAGGCGCTATTACTATTGCTATTGGTGAGTATGACGTTGGATTATCTAAAGGATACCAATTACGAAAGCATAAAGAAAAGAGCAGAAAGCACGGTCAGTTTGTTTGCGGCTACTGCCAGTGATGCTGTCCTCAGTTATGACTTGGCCTCCCTCGAATCGCTCGTGCAGCAAGTTTCTAGTAGCCAAGATCTGGTTTATGCCCGCGTCCTTTCAGATGACGGTGAGGTACTCTCGCAAGCAGGCAACGTGGCTCACCTTAGCAAAGGATTCAGCGTTGATAATAGTGTACCGGATGTCAAGGATGGAGTTTTTGATACCTATGCCTATATCGATGAAAGTGGCGTGATATATGGACGCGTAGAGTTAGGCCTTGATACCAACCTGCTACGCAAAGTCATTGATGAAGCGATGCAAAGGAGTGCCATTATTGCTGCCATCGAAATGGGGTTAGTAGCGCTGTTCTCCTTTATACTGGGCACTTATCTAACTCAGCAACTAAAAGTCCTTGTTCGCTCCGCCTTGAAAGTTTCATCCGGTAATTTAAACGTCAACGTTCCCGTTAAAGGTAAAGATGAAATAGCTGCGGTTGCTGGCGCCTTCAACATCATGATAGCCAATCTTAAAGAAGCGAACCTGCGCCGGGATAAGAAGGAGGAAGAGCTGCAAGAACTCAACCAAACACTTGAAGAGAGAGTTTTGCGGCGTACTCAGCAACTTGCAGAACAAAATGCACTGTTAGAAAAAACCAACCTAGAATTGATTCAGACGCAAAAGCGCTTAGTGCAAACAGAAAAAATGGCATCCATCGGGTTACTGTCAGCCGGGATAGCTCATGAAATTAACAACCCCCTAAGTTATACCATTAGTAATCTTAATACCCTTGGTGAATACGCAATCAATTATCGTACCCTGATACAAGAGTATCAGAAGTTCATAGCCTCAACAGATGAAACCGAAAAGCAACAACAACTTGAGCACATAAATGCATTGTGTGACGACCTCGATCTCTCCTTTATGAATGAGGAACTAGAGGAACTATATACGGATGCCAAAGATGGCATAGGTCGCGTTAAAAGCATTGTCAAAGGTATGCAGGAGTTCTCTCATGTGGAGAAGAACGATCATATGGAACTTGTGGATATTAACGAGTGTATTGATCATGCCGTAGCGGCTGTTAAAAGTGCGGCACAGAATAAGCAAATTACCCTATTAATCGATTTGCAGCCTAATTTGCTGACCTATTGCTCATCCAATCATATCAGCCAAGCGCTACAGAATATTTTGCTTAATGCGGTTCAAGCCAGTCAGGTCTCAGGGGAAGTATCCATTTCCAGCCAAGTGGCAAATAAACAGATACAGATCACTGTGACTGATCAAGGCTGCGGCATAGCCGAAGCAGACTTAAATCACTTATTTGATCCTTTCTATACAACGCAGCAGGTCGGCAAAGGTGTGGGGCTCGGCCTCGCCATCTCTTACGGTGTTATCGTTGATGGCCATAATGGTGACATTACGGTAGAGAGCGAGGTAGGCGAAGGTAGCAGCTTTATCATAACCATACCGATCATGGTCAAGCCATATAAAACACAGTAATAAAAGAGATTAGCCTTGATTAGAGACGTAGATCTCAAATGATTCGCTGAGGTTGAATTCCATCTCTCTTATCCTTTCGATCAAAATAGCATCCAGAATTTGATCAGCGCTGAGTAAGAGTATGCCTGAGCCGCTGATCAAATCACGACTTAAACGCATACCCGACAGCAAGTCGACACTCATCATGCGTTTATCAGAGATTGCAGCACCTTGTTTGGCAAGATCAGCAATGGTGGCTATTAAAAAACCAACCAACGTCTGATTATAACGCTCCGTTGCTTTTGTCGATAAATAGTCTAATGCCTCATTCGTGCTGAAAACACGCTCAGAATACAAGCCCGTAATTAGCTCTACATAATCGTTCATTAAGCAAATAACCTGAGCAGGTAGGCTTATTTGCTCCGCAACCAAACCCTTTGGATAGCCGCTGCCATCAAGATACTCTTTATGCTGAAGAATAATTTTTCCCGACAAATAGAGAGGCTTTACCACCATACACGCCGTATGGGCAAATATAGGGTGCTCTTGAAACGCCCTTTGCTGGCTAGGGCTGAGTAAAAGATAAGGAGTATGTAATAGTTCGTCAGTAAAACTCAATTTGCCAATGTTGCGCAGCTGCCACGCATAAAATAGGCGTTTTAGGTCTTTGCCCCCGATGCCTGCTTTTTTTGCAACCCCCAGCAACATCTGATTTAGCTGTAAATTAAGCTGAGTCACCCTAACCCCCATTCTTCTGGCGGTTAGCGTAGAAAACATACGAACCACTGAGCGATAGCTGTTTTTTAGTTGATCATTAGCGCTCTTTAGTTGCTGAGTTCGTGCGAGAACCTGTGCCTCTAGCGACTGGTTAAGTAGCTGTAGTTGATGATTCTGCTGCGTGACTTCGTTTTTTAATGCGACAAGCTCAAATCCTTTCGTGACGGCCCTCTCCACCTGCCCTAAATCTAAGGGCTTTAGTAGAAAACGACTGACCTTTCCTTTATTGATAGCATCAATAATTGCCTGAGAATCGGTATTGGCTGTCATAGCAACCCGTTCGGTGTCAGGGTAGCGTAAAGCGAGTTCCTCAAGGAAACACTCCCCTTCCATCTCAGATAGGCCGATCTCACTCAATACTAGATCAACCGGCCCCTCTTCGAGCAGTTTCAAGGCTTCTAGGGGTGATGTGGTTGATAGGATCTTACACTTTAAAGGTGCAAGCAGATCCATTAAAAGACCAAGTACTGATTTATCCTCATCGACCAGTAGCAAACGGTTATTCTGATAATCCATTAATACGCATCCTCTTTACATTTATATTCAGCTTACATTCACAAACTGTCTCCATTTGGACTACACTTATTATGCATTGCTAAAAAACGCCTAAATCATCAAGGGTAAGAACTCTATGCGTCAAGGTAGACAATGGTTTTTAGTGGTCATGTTGCTAATCCCTTTCTGTTCAAGTAAAGCAGAAACTGTGGGAATTGCCCCCTATCGGGTGTTAATAATCAACTCCTGGAGTAAAGAACTACCTTGGCAACTGAGTGTAGAGAACGGTATACGCGCCGAACTAGTCAGCCGACAACTCCCCTATGAAATTTTCGCTGAGTATCTCGATGCCGACCGCTTTGATCAGACCTTTAATCATGACGCGCTCAGTACCTTTTTAAACAGCAAATACCAAGCCTCCTCAATTAACCTTATTATAGCCGATAGCCTACCTGCGGTGTCGTTTCTGATGCGCTACCCCTCTCTACTTCCGGGTACGCCCCGCGTCTATCTGCCTGACAGTGACTATATTTCAGCAAAGGATATCGGCAAAAATGATGTCGTGATTCCCGTTAAAGAGGATTATATCCGTTCGGTCAATGAGGCGATTCAGCGCACTGGCGCTACTCAGCTGTACGTTGTTGGAGAATCCTTTTCAGAAGGCGGTAGCAACCAGCTACAACGCTTTAAACAGACATTTAAGAATAAAACAGCCAGTTTTCGCCTCCACTATCTTGAAAACCTATCAATGGCAGAACTGGCAGAACAAACAGCCCAGCTCCCACCAAACAGCGCTATCTTCTTTTTACTCATATTTAAAGACAGCACAGAGACAAGCTACGTACCTTACCAAGCAGCGAGCCTCCTCGCACAGAAGGCCAATGCACCGATATTTTCGTTATGGGAAGCGCTTATGGGGAGTGGCATTGTAGGAGGCTATCTACTCTCAGGAGAACGCTTAGGCGCGATGGCGATTCGTCATGCACTATTGAAAGAGCAAAACATATCCCTCGATCCCAACTTATCTAACGCTTATGGTTACTATTTTGATGAGAGACAACTGATCAAGCATGATATTGCCAAGCAAACACTACCCGATAACGCAACGATACGCTTTTCTGAACCCTCCTTTTGGCATGCTTATCGGCTTGAAATAACACTCACTCTGTTATTACTTACGCTACTTTCTTTTGTCACCAGTACGCTTTTTGTTGTCAATAAGAAGCGAAAGCGCGCTATCTACGCACTGATACAAGAAAGACGACTACTTGAACAGCGGGTAGCTGATCGTACGCAAGCCCTGCATGATGCAAAAATACAAGCAGAAGCAGACGCACGCACCGATGTACTCACCGGATTAAATAATCGTCGTGCATTTTATGAGCATGGCCGCTTCCTGCATGAACAGGCATCTCGCTACCATAATACCTACAGTGTTCTTTTGATCGATATTGACCTGTTCAAAGAAGTAAAAGATGTGTATGGGCACGATGTAGGAGACCGTGTACTCAAACAGATAGCGAATATCATTCGGGAGTCCATACGCAACAGTGATATCCCAGGGCGTATCGGAGGTGATGAATTTGCCGTATTACTTCCCCAATCAGCGGCTTGTAACATAATGGACTTAGCTGAACGCATTCGTTTAGCCGTTTCTGCCCGCCAGATTGAAACCGACACAAGCTCTATTCACCTGACGGTTAGTATAGGTATTGCTGAATATAGCCCGATAGCAGAAACCCTTGATACGGTAATCAAACATGCCGACGAAGCTCTCTATGATGCAAAAAACAATGGCAGAAACAATATAGTCTTATACCGCGAAACTAAGTGATTTAGCCTCTACCCTTTATCATCAAATATCAGTAAAGTGCAGTCCGTTTTAATAGCTTGATGATGTGGATGATGAACTACAGCAAACTTCAGGATAATTTCTTCCGCTTACGCAGTAATAAGTTCTTTGAGCTTTTTGTTGTCTCTGTCATTTTGTTTTCTGCCCTGGTGATCGGGGCCAAAACCTATGATATTCCCGAGCACGTTCTTACCGCCATTGGCTGGCTAGACACAGGGATCACGCTGTTTTTCTTAGTCGAAATATCCATTCGATTTTTAGGTGAACCAAACAAACGCACCTTTTTTAAAAACCCTTGGAACCTCTTCGATACACTGATCGTTGTTGTCAGCATCATCCCTATCGAAGACAGTGAAATGGCCCTCATTGGGCGTTTGATACGTATTTTTCGCGTACTCAGAATGGTATCCATCATACCGGAGTTACGTTTATTGCTTAACTCCCTGCTTAAAGCATTACCTCAGCTTGGGTATGTTATCTTATTGATGTTTATCATTTTTTACATCTATGCAGCCGTAGGTGCATCGTTCTTTGCCACGATCAATGAAACCCTGTGGGGCGATATATCGATTGCCATGCTGACCCTCTTCCGCGTAATGACATTTGAAGACTGGACCGATGTCATGTACGAAACCATGGCGGTTTACCCTTTCAGTTGGCTCTATTACCTGACCTTTATCTTCTTAACCACATTCGCTTTTTTGAACATGGTAATCGGTATTGTCGTCAGCGTAATGGAAGAGGAACATGCCCAAGTGCGTAAGGATCAAGCACTTGCCGATGGAGAACTAACCATCGAAGACCTATCCCAACAGATCAACGAACTCAAAGCGATGGTACAAAAGCTTTCACAGAAGTAACGCTTTATCCATATAGGCTTTTTTGCCTTAGCAAATAGATAGTCTGAACCTGACTAAAAATAAAACGCTTGTCTAACAGGTCATTTGTATCATACATTTGACCTAAGCATACTTCTCTAAAAGGAATGTACGATGACAGCCAAGCGCCGCTCCCCTATAACGACTCGCCTGCTTACTGGCTTCGTAATCGCAGTTCTCGTTATGGGAGCGTTCATCACAGTTGCAGAGGAAGAACCTTTTGAGCGACGGGAGATCCGCTTTATGCATGGCGGAAACACGCTGCAAGGGGTACTGATCTTACCGACCACCATAAAGGAGATAACTTCCTGCATGGTCTTTGTGCATGGGTCTGGTAATACGCCCCGGGATGCGTACGGCTACTACGAATCCATCTGGCGCTTGTTTGCACGAAAAGGCTGGTGCTCTCTCTCATGGGATAAACCGGGTGTTGGTGGCTCTGCTGGGGATTGGCGGTCGCAATCAATGGAAGACCGCGCTGCAGAAACCTCCTCCGCTATTGAGTTTTTACGTAATACAGCTGGGTTTGAAAACGTGAAAATCGGCCTTATTGGATTCAGCCAAGCGGGGTGGGTTATGCCCAAAGTGGCCAACCAGCGTGATGACATCGCCTTTATGATCTCCGTTTCGGGGGCTGTAAATTGGATGGAGCAATCCCGTTATTCGGGGCGTAAGCGTATGGAAGCGGAAGGTATAAGCGAACAGGAGATCAAAGCGGAAGAACGCGCCGCCGCAAGCATCGACTCCCTCCTCCAAAACGATGCATCCTACCAAACCTATCTGGATCATATCGCCGAAGACTCAAACACAGAACCGATGAGTGAAGCTTTTTGGGGTTTTGCAAAGCGTAACCAGCATGTTGATGTCCGTGCAGGTTTACGGGCTATTAATGTGCCCGTGCTGGCTCTGTTTGGGTCACATGATGCCTATGTCGAACCGGTTTCGAGCGCCGCCACCTATCGTGCCGAACTCAACCGATCAGCAGCGCCCTTCTTTGAGGTTAAGATATTTGACCGCGCCGATCACGGCCTAATGAAGACAGATGACATCCAACCCGCCCATCAAGGGATTGAGGCTTGGTTCAAGCTACTTAGTATTTGGTTTGGCGGTGACGACATCTTTGCGGAAGGATTCCTAGATAGTTTGGCCGCTTGGCTAGACCGGTTCACCGATCAAGAAGGCTAATTATCCGCCAAGTAATGCCGTTGCCGGTGGTTTGCTTCCCCCTATCCGTTTAGTGGTAAGGGGGTGGTGGAAAAAGTTTGTATTAAACGCAAGAGGAATAATATGGGAACCCTACGAGATTCTGAACGAACACGCGCCAAACTCATCGAAGCCGCAGGCCAGCTTTTTGCAGAAAAAGGGTTTAACGGCGTAACTGTTCGGGATATCGCTAAAGCAGCGAATGCCAGCCTAAGTTCATTGAACTACCACTTTAGAACCAAAGAAGCCCTATACCACGAAGCACTGATGGATGCCTGCCAAGCAGACTCGGTACCGGACAAGGATAAAACAGCGTTATTAAAACTCGACCCCAAGGAAGCGCTGTTTATCCTCGCGAAGGAAGCACTAAAAGAATACAGAAAACAAACCACATCAAACTGGAGAACGGCACTGATCACAAGAGAGTGCCGAGAACCGAGCCACGAATTTAAGGAAGTATCCGAAAAGCACCTCACCCCCGAAACACACTTTTTAGCAGAACTTATCGGCCGCGCCGCCGATAAACCCGCCATCGATTACCATGTTCGCTTTGCAGTTATCACCCTGATCTCATTGCTAGAAACATTCGGGCTTTACCGGCATTTAATCGATGAAGTATCACCGGGGCTTGATGACTTTTTCAAACCGAAAGACGCGCTGGCCCAGCATATTGTTTATCTTGTGATAGAAGCGGCAAGAAACGATACAGCCACATGAAGTAAACGACTTTTTAGATGATTTTATTGGCCGCAGGCGCGGCCGATAAAAAACTAATGCCTATTGACAGGATGAAGGCTCATAGGTGTTATACGGGATTTGAGTTCGCTTCATGCTGTTTGCATACGGTAAAAAGCGAACGTTGAAAGTTATAGATAATATTCCAGTTGTTTTTGTGCTCACTTCCCGTTTAACAGCACCTCTACGAATTAAATAAATCCCAACAACTCTTTGAATTCAATAGATTTTTGATCCATATTATCTAGTAGTTTATCTTTTTCTACTTTTATCAAAACACCTTGAGCAAACTCGAAAAACTGTTGAAAGTTTTTCAAAAGATAACTTGCTAGATGTCTTGGGATACCGATATTTTGCAACTCAATTATTCGAGGGTCTGTTGTTCCATACTCAAGATACTCAGCCCAGTTTCTTCCGGCCATATCTTTACCTAGTTTATCAGAGAGCAAATCGTAATAATTACCATAGTAATTTTTCAATTTGAACCGTAATATATTATCTATATTTGAAATTATTTCGTTAATAACCAAATTAATATGATACTTATTTTTAGGATCGAACGGTATAAGGGTGTCAACATCCCAAATTGTTCCGTTTTTCGTATAATAATCAATAGAGGTTGATATCATCCAGCTCAGGGGTTTCGAGTTCATCCAGCTAGACATTAATACCGCATAATACTTGAGGCTATCCCTTGAGCGATACATTGGATTTCGACCATCTATTTCTTCCTTCTCCCAGGAGTAAAAGTCACACAATATTTCAAGGCTTTTTAGTACGGATTCATAACTAATGTCTGAGTTTAAGGTTAGTTCATCAAGACCATCATGTTTATAAATTCGATTCTGATATTTTGCTTTGATAATAGAATATGAGGACAAGATCTTTTCGGGGACGACATTTTGCAAACTAATGTCTCTCAAAACATTTTTTGCGCCAGCCTTATTGCTTAAGAAATTTGAACGAAGAGTCGAATCTTCACCTCGAATTTGATGAATTAGGACAATATTTGCGTAATGATTCCAAATTTCTCTCTCATTGGCTGTAGTATTTTTTCTAGTAAACTCTCCCCCAGTTAATGCTGCACCTAGATTTTCGTAGAATTTCTTTTTGCCATTGATAATTAAAGGCGAAATAGGTGAGATGATTTTGTTCCTTACAACTTTCAAATCTTGGCTTGGATTCTTCCACCGATTCTTTTTATCTTCAACTCTCATGCAAATAATATTCCCAGACAGCTCCTTTGTTAATCTACCTGCTCTGCCTGCTAGATTCCAAAAATCGACATCAGTGAATTTACTAAGACCAATTGCATTACTGAGTATAAAGATGTTCTTTGCTGGTAAATTTACACCTTCAAGCAGGGTTGATGTACAGAAAACATAGTCAATAACTCTATCCATGAATAAAACTTCAATTTTTTCACGAATTCGTTGAGGTAAATTTCCAAAATGAAAGGCTACTCCTTTCTTAAGACAATCAATTAGGAAGTATTTTTCATGAAGATGTTCTTTAATTACTGAAATAACCTCATCAATTCTCTCATCACTTTTATCTGGGAGACTATCTGCCATGCTCAGTGCATATTGAATGGTATCTCTCTTGGTGTTGCAATAAATCAAAGTTGACTGATTATTGCTAAGTAGCTTTAACCAATCAGTGAAACTCTTATTAGAAAAATCCACCGAAATGTTTTGGTCACTCCCCATGTCAGAGAGCAAAAGGCATCGCTTTTCCAACAGGTCAAGAAAATACCGGTTCTGAGCAACAGGCGAACTTTTAACATTCATGGATTCTTCGATGCTTTTGTCAAACAATTTGAGGAACACATCAGGGTTAGGAATGTTTGGCGATGCAAAGTACAATTTAATACTCTTGCGCTCAGCCTGCATAATTGCATGGTAGTAAAGTGGACTTCTTGAATCCTTTTCAGCCACAACTTTTTGGGCTTCATCGACGAATAAATATCCAAGCTTGGGATTAGAGTTATCCGAAAGATAGGCGACTAACCTTTCCGGTGTAAAAATAAATATGTATCGATTACTTTCGGCTTTAAATGACTCTGGTACAGTAGGATGTGAAAGTACTCTATATTCTTCAATATCTGAGAACTCTCTCTTAAGTTGAAGTAGTGTTTGGTTAATCAATGCTCTAGTTGGTACCAGGATGACAATATTCTCCCTCACCTTTTGTGCATCGATCAAATTCCTTATAAAAGAATTAAGTATAAATGACTTGCCAAGTGACGTAGGTCCAGAAAAGCTATAGTGATTACTATTTTTAAGGTTTTCAAATATTTTGTATTGTGAGTCAGTAAAGATAAGCTCCATCCCAGGGATTTTCTGGAATGTTTCTTTAGTAATTTTTTCAAAAATTAGTTCTAAGGACTGGTTTTCAGATACATGACCATCCTTTTTTAAAAACTTTAGTGCGGGGAAGTTTCCTAGTTTGGTAAATACTGAATTGGCAAATGTTAAAAAAATTTCGGTATTTTTATAGTCATCTACCAAAAGGCTGATTATTTTATACGCTTTATTCTGTGCATCAGCATTGTTTGAACGGGAAAGGATATCTGCAAACCTTAGCACATCAAGAAGTTCTTTCTCTTGCATTGTAGACTTTTCAATATGAAAAAAATTTGACGCTGCCAACGATTCAGATTTACTAAAAAGTTCTCGAAAATATTCGTCATTGAGGGCTTTTTGTGATAATTCTTCAACTAGGCTCATGTAGAAATTCCTTTTTGAATGAGCTTTCTGTTTCTATCCAGATCAGTAAATGGCAAAATATATATGTAAAAACTATGACCGTATAATTTAAATTCGTTTATTTTTTTAGATATATGTGTATGTGATAATTTAACTTCTTCTTTTATCCTAGCTTTTATCTTTTTTCTAAATTCTTCATTTGATAGTTTTTTGTCTTCTTCGCACACGTCAATCTCATAGCCTATAAATATTCCAAACGCATCATCAACGTCGAAATCACTTTGCCGTTTCGGATAGATAATTTCCTCTATAAATTCTCGCTCTTTATCGGAAAAAGTTTCTTTTTCCAAATGATCACTTAGCAATCCTTTTTCGTAAGGAAGCCCGCTTTTTTCATTTCCTTTGGAATTAACACAGTTTTTAAATTCATGTATTGATTTAAATGCATCAGTTATCGCGGCGGTCAATCCCGCAATTGTCTTTGACTCACCAAAAATAAGTTGAAAGTTTCCATCATTGAGCCTAAGAAAGTGAACACCGTCAGACCCATTGACATAATGACTAGTAGAGGTTTTTAGCTCTAATTTTGACAACACTTTTGGAGCTTTCAGGTGTGTTTCGAGAAAACAATAAAGAAGTAATTCGCCAAGTTCACCTTTATTGTTTATATATTCAACAAACTTTTCTCTTGCTTTTGCTGAAAGCACACCAGGCTTTCCTGAGAATCTCTCACGAACTTTTCTCGATAAAGAAAAATCTATCATCGGATCGAGCAAGTTCCCCTTAAGAGTCACATAGTCAAAATCATTTGCATTTATTTTTAAAACAAATAGATCAAGCTTATTTTTGCCATGATCATCTAATATTTGACTGTCTAGATGGTCAAAGCTATTCAAGAAATCGAAATCATTGACACTTAATTCCATCTTTTATCCTCTTGTTTGAGCAACTCGCCATTCTCCCTGAATCTAAGTTTACCGTTCATTGATAATACTATCTGCATTTATCGAAAGCAGTCATTCATGGGGCACCGAACAACGTCCAAAACAGCGGCGCATTTATGCATCCGCTTGCTTTTGCTTGCTAGCTGCTATTGCTACGTTTCTAACCGAGTCGTTTAGCTCTTTCGATATGATATGCATTAGCGAAACAACACTTCTAATGTATTCTTTGCTAATAGCTATTTGTGAATACTTATTTTCTATGCCTGCAATATCATCTGGTATTTTACCCTTGGGGTCTTTTCCGCCATCATGTGCCCAAGCATTACGAATTAGCCTAACTTCATCATCAAGAGTTTTGACCGCAGAAGTATATTCCTTTGTTGGTTCAGGTGGTATGCCAATTTTATTGAAGCAGTTGATCATATGCTTGAGCTTACTTATTTTTTCTTTTTTATTTTTATTGGGCAGGCTTTCTTGGCCAGAGGCGTAAATATACATTTTTTCCATTTCACACTCGAACGAACCCCAAAGAGTTAATAGCATTGCCTGACGTTGATAGATAGGCATGATTTCCGTGAACATCTCACGAATATCGTATTCTTCTTCGCTTATGCCCGCTATATGTTCGATTTGATCAACACCGACTTCCCCCTCATCGGCTGAAATTTGAAACCATCGCTTTACCTCAGCCACTTCTATGTGGTGTTCGATATTATCTATAAAGTCAGATATTTGAGTTTCCTGTTTATCATTGAATGCTTTGATTACGTACAGCTCATCTGAAATAAAGCTTTGCAATACTTTTAACATTACTACGATCCCTTTTGGCAGCTAACACTTTATTCATCAGCGTGCGCGATATCATTCCTTACTTAAAAGTAAGAAACCGCCCTAACACATTATTTGTAATAAGCTTTTCGGAAGGAGTAATCAGGAGGCTTCCCTGTATATGCGCATGCGTAATATCATTCTCTCGCACGCGCGTTTTCTTCCTTGAGCTTTACACTATTAGCTTGATTCTAGACCGGTTTGGCGCGTTGTCCAGCAGAAAAACGGCGAGTCATACTTAAGATATAGCGTGCAGTGGGTGGTTATTCTTGGCTTGTGCCCTCTTCCCATGGTTGGTATTTGTGCATGATGCTGGCAAATAGCTCACTGCCTAGCAGCTTGTCTAACCATGCTTGTAAGTGGGGGTAGTTGGCTGCATAGAACCATGTTCGGTCTACATGGGCACATTGGCGGATAAAGGGTAGCAGCGCCCAATCCGCAAGGGTTGCGCTTGCTCCTAGCAGATATCCGCCATGCTGCTTGAGGGAGGATTCCAGTGTTGCGAACCATGCTTCACACTGCTCTCGGTAGTAGGTCATGGGGTGTTCGGGGTAACGGTCGGCATACTTGTAGCGGTCTAGCCATGGCTTAAATTCGTGGTCGTTTTGCCATATAAGCGTGTTTATGGCTTCCCTCTGTTGGCTGGGGAGCCAAGATTCTGGGTCTTGCTGGCTTAGTGCCCAGTGCATGATATCGGCGCTTTCATCGATCACAGTGTTACCCATCACTAATACTGGCACGGTGCCTTTTGCGGATGCCTTGAGCAACGCAGCGGGTTTGTTCTTTAACACCACTTCTCGATGCTCAACTTGTACACCGCTATAGGCCAAGGCTAAACGGGCACGCATCGCATAAGGGCAACGGCGAAACGAGTATAAAACCGGTAATGTCATGCTGATTAGTCTCCGTTTTGAGCCAATTTAATATAGATAAATGTTATGGGATTAGATTATTTGCTGGTAACATAGCGCCGCGCCTGAGATGGGTATTTACCCTTACTTTGTCACCCTTCAGGTTGCAGATAATAAGAAGGATTCAACCATGCTGAAAACCCACTATGCCCCAGTTCCCGAAAGTTACTGTGACTACAATGGCCACCTTAACGAAGGGTACTACTTAGTGATGCTGTCCTTGGCGACAGACACTGTACTTGATGCCGCTGGGCTGGATGCTGAATCCCGCAATGCGTTGAACTTCAGCGCCTTTACTGTACAAAATAACCTGCGTTATTTCAAAGAGATATACAAGGGTAAGCGTTTAACGGCTTATTCCCGTGTGCTATCGAGCGACAAAAAACGCCTACGCATATGGCATGAATTGCGTAACGAAGAAGGTACAGAAACCTACGCAGCGGTTGAGTGCCTTTTGGTGGGCGTCGATATGGCATCGCGTAAGAGCGCGGTGTGGCCTGCTAAGGTAGAAACCATCATTCGTGAGCTACAAGCAAGCCACGAACAATACACATGGCCGATGGGTGCAGGTAATGCCATAACCCAACCGGCGCAAGGTGCATCTGTTTAATCTGTTTTTCCTCAATGCATAAAAAAACACCTGAAGGCCGCGATGGCTTTCAGGTATTTTGTACTGGCTTACAGGTTAGGCCGCTTGTGTTTCTGATGCGCTAACCGGTGTGCGGATCAAGTGATCAAAGGCACTTAATGCCGCTGTGGAGCCTGCTCCCATTGCAATAATAATCTGCTTGTAGGGTACGGTTGTGACATCACCGGCGGCGAATACACCCGGTAAGGATGTCTGCCCTCGGCTATCAATCACAATCTCACCATGCGGGCTTAATTCAATGTCTCCTTTGAGCCAATCGGTGTTAGGGATTAAGCCAATCTGCACAAAGATACCCGCTACAGATAACAGGTGTGACTCATTGGTGGCTCGGTCGGTGTAATGCAGCCCTGTTACCCGCTGCCCATCACCGATAACTTCGGTGGTCATCGCTTGCGTGATGATCTCTATATTACCCATAGATCGCGCTTTGCGTTGCAGCACTTCATCTGCTCGCAAGGTTTCTGCGAACTCTAAAACAGTGACATGCTCAACAATACCGGCAAGGTCTATTGCCGCCTCGATGCCCGAGTTACCACCGCCAATCACGGCGACCTTTTTACCCTTAAACAAAGGGCCGTCACAGTGTGGGCAGTAAGCTACGCCTTTGCCGCGATACGCCTGCTCACCGGGGACATTCATCTCACGCCAGCGGGCACCGGTTGCCAAAATCACTGAGCGGCTTTTGAGCACAGCGCCGTTTTCCAGTGTGACCTCCACCCCATTATCAACCGATAGCTTGGTGGCTTTTTGGCTGTTCATCAGGTCTACATCATAACTTAAAACATGCTGTTCCAGATTTGCTACCAGTTTGGGGCCTTCGGTCTCTTTGACGGAGATGAAGTTCTCAATCGATAGCGTATCCATTACCTGTCCGCCAAAACGATCGGCAACGATGCCGGTACGGATACCTTTTCGTGCAGCATAGATAGCCGCCGATGCACCCGCAGGTCCACCACCCACGATCAAGACATCGTAAGGGTCTTTTGCCGATAGCGCTTCTGCTTGTTTCTGGCTAGCACCGGTATCAACTTTGTTAAGTATCTCTGCCAAGGTCATTCGGCCTTGGCCAAACAACTCACCATTCAGGTAAACCGAAGGCACCGCCATAATATTGCGGGCATCTACCTCATCTTGGAACAGTGCCCCATCAATCATGGTGTGTTGGATGTTGGGGTTTAGTGCAGCCATCAGGTTAAGCGCTTGCACCACATCAGGGCAGTTTTGGCAGCTTAGTGAGATATAGGTCTCAAATTGTAATGTCTCGGTAAGGCTTTTGGCTTGGTCTTGTAATGCCTGCTCCGCTTTAGCTGGGTGGCCACCGGCCTGCAATAAAGCCAACACCAAAGAGGTAAATTCATGCCCCATCGGAATACCGGCAAACGCTACTCGGGGGGCAGAGCCTAGCGCACCAATCGACATTAAGGGCGCACGGCCTTTTGGGTTGTCATCAACGCTGAGGGTGATTTTGTCGGATAATTCCGCGATCTCTTGCGCTAACGACAGTAATTCTTTTGATTTATCACTGGTATTCACTGACACAGCAATTTCGATCGGATTCACGATATTTCGAAGATAGGTGTCCAATTGCTGTTTAATATTTGCATCTAACATAATCGTATCCTGATAACTGTGCGTCGGATGTAGGGTGGCAGATGCCGACTTCAAACTAATTGAAGAAGTCGGCATAAGCGGTTGATAAAATTAGATTTTACCAACCAGATCTAAAGAAGGTGCTAATGTTGCTTCGCCTTCTTTCCACTTCGCTGGGCATACTTCACCAGGGTGAGCTGCAACGTATTGAGCTGCTTTGATTTTACGTAGTAGCTCGCTTGCATCACGGCCAATACCACCTGCGTTGATTTCGATGATCTGAATTTTTCCTTCTGGATCGATAACAAAGGTTCCGCGCTCAGCCAGACCCACTTCTTCAATCATCACGCCGAAGTTACGAGTGATAGCACCGGTAGGATCGCCGATCATTGGGTAGTTGATCTTGCCGATGGTTTCAGAAGAATCGTGCCAAGCTTTGTGCGTGAAGTGGGTATCAGTCGATACGGCATATACTTCAACGCCAATCTCTTGCATCTGGCCGTAGTAGTCCGCCAGATCACCCAACTCAGTTGGGCACACAAACGTGAAATCCGCTGGGTAGAAGAAAATTACAGACCACTTACCCTTAAGGTCTGCATCAGAGACATCAATAAATGCACCGTTGTGAAACGCAGTGGCTTTAAATGGTTTTACTTCAGTATTGATTAGCGATTGTGACATTGTATTTCTCCTTGAAAACGGATTGTTGTTCAACGAGAGTCATCATAGGTAAGGGGCTTGGTAAGTTGAAATTGAACCTTACTAAGCGGTCGATTAAAAATATTTATAACGCTCTAAAGGCGGTCTCTATTGTTGTTTTAGTTGCTCTAGGTAGGTTTCGAGCACCAGATTTGAGCGTGCACCTTTGCGCGTGATCACCGAGAAAAACGTCTCATATCCGTAGCACTCAGGCGCAATGGCCCGCATTTTCCCCTCGCTCACCCACCGCTCTGCTAAGTGCTCGGGTAAATAGCCAATGTACTGGCCTGTCAGGATAAGAAAGGCGATACCCTCTCGGTCGGTTGCGGTGGCAGTAGCATTCAATTGCTGATAACAAGCTTTGATCTCGGGGGTTTGTGCATAGGCAGGAGCCACGGCATCCCACGCCTTTAGGTCTATTGTATCATCTGCCTGATCAAACAACTGATGGCCTGCAGAGCAGTACAGCTTTGATTGCTCCTCATACAAAGGCGTGTAATTCAGCCCTGCAAGACTGCGAAGCGTCGGGACCACACCCACATGGAGCTTGCCATCTAAAACACCTAGCTCAATTTCATTGGGCGCAATCATGCGGATGTTGATCGCTACCCCTGGCCCTTGCTTTTTGAGTGCGGCTAAGGCGTTGGTGATCTTCATTTTTGGCATCGTGACCAGATTATCTGTGATGCCGATATTTAATTCACCAATCAGCTGCGTGTGCAGTGTATTGACCTGTGTACGGAAGTTCTCAATAGAGGACAATAACTCCAGCGTGTACTCGTAGACCTGCTGGCCTTCATCGGTCAGGGTAAACCCAGAGCGCCCTCGCTGGCAGAGCGTGAACCCCAGCCGTTTCTCAAGATCCGACATAGAGATACTGATAGCCGAACGGGTGATATTGAGCTCCACCTCTGCTGCAGAAAAGCCGCCGCACTCAACCACTACCTTAAAGATACGCAGCATCCGAAGGTCGATATCACTGAGTTGCCCTGTAAATTTTTTCTGCTTTTTCATGAGGCGCTCTACTTAATGGCTAAAACTGGCTAACGATGAGCCACTAGATTACACCGAATCTCTGCACTTTAAGTTAAGTATTTGCTTACCTTAATTAAAGTTTTTTCAAATTTAATTAAGCAAATAGCCCCTTCATAGTGACTACCAGCCACCAGAAACCCCTAAACCGTTTCGGTAGGCTGATTCTGACCGCCACAAAAAAAACTAGAGGTCACTATGACAATCAAAAACTCTCTAAAAACCCTATTCACTGGTTGCACACTGGCTGCATCTATCGCGCTAACCCCTATGTCCAGCTACGCAGGTGAGGATTTTATCCTTGCCCAAGCGATGACAACTGACCATATTTTCCATGCCTCATCAGAGCAATTTATGGAAAACCTAAAGGCTCAGCAATCAAGCTACAACGTTGAGTACCACCCCGGTGGTGACTTAGGGGATTGGACATCACAGTTTGAGCAAGCGATGCAAGGTGTGATCCCAATGACCATGACATACGGTGCATCAGAATTTGATGGCCGCCTTGATCTGACATGGCTGGGTTATGTCGTTGATAGCTGGGATTCGGCTCGTAAAGCTTATGGCCCTAACGGTCCGATGCTAGATGTTTATAACAAAATTCTGGCAGAGAATGATCTCGTCGCACTCGGCTTAATCCCTGCTGGGTTCGGTTCCATCACCATTCGTAAAGGGGTGGGCAAAGTACCAACCAACTTCCCAGACGATGCCGCCGGTATCAAGATGCGTGTTGTACCAACGCCTCTGGCGATTGAACGCTTCAAAAACTGGGGATTCTCCGCTGTACCTATGCCTTTTGCTGAGCTTTACACAGGCTTGCAGTTAGGCACTGTCGATGGCCGAGCCTTTGGCCCTGCTGTCGAGATCTGGCAGATGCGTGATGTGTTGGAAAGCTACATCCTTACCCGCGATTACTTCGAACATGCGTTCTGGCTGGTGAATAAGCAGTGGTGGGATGATCTACCTGCGGATGAGCGCAAAAAAATGCGTGCCGCAGCCGACCAAACCCTCGAATGGGCATGGAACGAAGCGGAAAGAATCGACAGTGATTATCTGAATAAGGTACGGGACTACGGCATAGAGATTGTGGAGTTAAAACCACAGGAGCTGGAAAAAGCCAAAAAGACCCTATACGCCCATGAATGGCCTTACATGGAAAAAGTGGTCGGCCCTGAAATCATGGAGATGATGCGCAAAATCGCCGGTATCAACTAATCGGCCTTTTCTGCGCAGCGGCCTTTCACCTCGCATGCTATGGGGTGGAGGCTGCTTATCGACATTAATACAGGATCATTACTATGCAAGAGCCACACGCTTCTACCGTACCGGTGCAGCCGGAATCTATCGGTAAAACCAAAATTTACAACTACGACCCCGATTTAAGCCAGCATCCCCTTCCTCCCCATCTAAGCGCGATACCCGAAAATGAGAGCACAGCACTTGGGCGTTTTTTAATTCGTTTTGAACAAATCCTCAACGGAATATTCCGTACCTTGATGCTTTGTACAGGGTTGGGCTTAGCCCTCTTAATGTTCAGCCAGATCATCATGCGCTATGTACTCGAATCCCCCTTTACGGGTATCGAAGAGGCTGCCGTACTGTTAGGGGTTTGGATCTACTTTTTAGGGATGGGTTATGCCACCCGCGAGAGAGAACATATTCACGGCGGAGTTGTCAGCCTGATGGTCAGTGACCCCGTAAAAATCAGCCTGATTCGCCTAGTCGGCTCCATTGTGAGCATGGTAGCTGCCTGTATTTTTGGCTATTTTGCCTGCAAATATGCGTTGTTCGTCATCGAAAAAGGCCGCATGAGCATCAATCTTCAATGGCCTCGGGGGCTGTGGAGCGGCAGCATGATCGTCGGCTTTGCAATGATGGTGGGCTACTTCCTGCTAGAGTCCATTAACGAATATCGGGATCTACTACGGTTACGCCGCACTCGCCAGCAAAAGGAGTGCATCCTATGACGCTGTTCCTGATCGCTATGCTTGTCGTCGTTGTATTGATTCTGATCGAGATCCCCGTTGCGTTTGCTTTCGGGATTGGTGCCGTCTTGTTTGCTTACACCACGGGTAATAATATCTCTTTTTTGATCCCTCACGGTTTTAAAACCGCTAGTGGTTTTGCGCTTCTCGCCTTGCCGTTGTTTATCTTTGCCGGTTTATTGATGGCAGAAGGTGGTATCTCCGAGCGGTTGTTAAACTTTGTGAATGCCTTTGTTGGGCGTATTAAAGGCGGCTTAGGGGCCGTTACGGTTTTAACATGCGCGCTGTTTGGTGCGATATCCGGTAGCTCATCTGCTGCGATTGCCGCTGTGGGGCAGATCATGATTCCTCGTATGGTGCGCGAAGGCTACCCTGCTGGTCATGCAACCGCATTGGTTGCCTGCTCATCTGTTCTTGCATTGTTGATTCCACCCAGCATCCCGATGATCGTCTTCTCTATTACCGGTGGCTTATCGGTTGGTGCAGCGTTTCTCTCAACCATCATCCCTGGCATTTTGCTAACGCTGATCTATTGCGGGCTCAATATCTGGTTCTTGAGAGACAACCCTAATATCAAGGTAGAAGCGCCATTACCCATTAAACAAGCCACGATCAACATCGCAAAAAGTGGCTACCATGCGGCCTTTGCTTTGCTGATGCCGTTGATCATTTTAGGTGCTATCTATAGCGGCATTGCGACCCCGACCGAAGCGGCAGCCATCGCTGTGATCTATGCCATCCCTGTGGGGTTATTTATCTACAAGGGCTTGTCATTGCGTAGTTTAGGGGCCGTTACCGTACGCGCCGTTACCATGACAGGCTCGATCATGGCTGTGTTGTTCTTCCTGTTTATCATGAGCCGCGCCATGATTATGGAGCAAGTTCCCAAAGAGCTAGCCGAAGCCCTGCTAGGCTTCTCGGATAACAAACTGGTGATCCTGTTCTTGATCAACATCCTATTGCTGCTGATTGGCATGATCGTTGATGATATCTCTGGCAGCGTACTGGCCGCTATCATCTTCCTACCTATCATCAACCAACTAGGCATAGACCCTATTCACTTTGCAGCCGTAGTTGGGGTAAATCTGGGTTTAGGTAATGTCTCACCGCCCTGCGCCCCTATGCTCTATATGGCCGGCGGTGTGGGTAAGCTATCACTGGATAAATACATCACCCCTACCCTCAAATTCCTGTGTTTAGGCCACCTGCCGATCGTATTTTTAGTGACCTTTGTACCGGAACTCTCGCTATTCCTACCGAGACTGTTGTTGGGATATTAGCTAAATCCTTTCCATCCGCTCAGCCCGTCTGAGACCTTTGCGCCATACTCGAATTGGGTACTGGCGCTTTTTTTACTTAACTTAGGCTAACTCCACACTCCTACTTTCATCGCCACAAAAGCAAGCATCAACAACACCTTTCGCCTCAACACAACTAATAAGCCTATCCCCTCTCTTTACTATGAAATATTCAGATAGCGCATTGAATTTAAAGGAGAATAGCATCCAAGTTATAATATGTGAAAGAAGTAGCCAATAAGGGTAATGACTAAACTCGATTAGACTGAAACCCACCTCAACAACCACTGCAAAGATAGCTATTTGCCATTGCTTTTTTAGCAATGCATACACGATTGGCCCTAATGGGAAATAAAAAATACTTAAGAGGAATAGAGGCCAACAAAACCCTCTTTTTATGGCTTCTAACTTACCATTTTTAGACTGATACACAGCAAACGTTTTCATGTCATATCCCTATATACAGCGCAAGCTATACCTTTCCAACGGCCATCTAAGTGATTGAATATCGTTCTAACCTATGCGAGCTTTTCCGTGAGGATTACGCAATGACCTGATTCTAGGCCTGTTTCGGCTATTGTCCAACTGTGAAGTACTTTTGGATGGGCATAAAAAAGGCAGGTTCGGTGTAATCCGATACCTGCCGAAGGAAAGCGCTCTTTGTCACGCATTGTTATCAGCGTTTAGGAGCAGCCCTGACGGAGAACAAGCAAGATATTGCGATGTTGCTTAACTTGGGAACGCGAAGGATACCCCTTCACGTACACCGCTGGAGGGCCAGCGCTGGGTAATGGTTTTACGCTTGGTGTAGAAGCGTACCGAGTCTGGCCCATAGGCGTGTAAATCGCCGAACAGTGATCGTTTCCAGCCACCAAAGCTGTGATATGACACAGGCACTGGCAGTGGTACGTTAATACCGACCATGCCGACTTGGATATTGTCGGAGAAGTAGCGCGCCGCCTCACCGTCGCGGGTGAAGATGCAAGTGCCGTTGCCATATTCATGGTTGTCGATCATCTGCATCGCTTCTTCCATACTGTTTGCGCGTACCACTTGCAGCACAGGGCCAAAGATCTCTTCTTGGTAGCTTTGCATCTGAGTTGTGACGTTATCAATCAGCGTAGCGCCGATATAAAAACCCCCTTCATGACCCGCTACGTTAGGGTTGCGGCCATCAACCACCACTGTTGCACCGTCAGCTTCGGCACTGTTGATATAGCCTCTGACCTTTTCTTGATGAGCGCGGGTGATCACGGGGCCAAAGTCGTTTTCGCGGTCGCTGTACGCACCCACTTTTAGTGGTGCCATAGCTTCTTTAAGTTTTGCTACTAGCGTATCGGCGGCTTGATCACCGACAGCGACAGCCACCGATAACGCCATACAGCGCTCGCCTGAAGAGCCAAATGCCGCTCCTAACAGTTGATTTACCGCGTTATCCATATCTGCATCGGGCATCACAATAGCGTGGTTTTTAGCACCGCCCAGCGCCTGACAACGCTTGCCATTAGCATTGGCAGTGCTGTAGATATATTCGGCAATCGGTGTCGAGCCTACAAAACTGACCGCTTTGATATCAGGATGGGTCAGCAGTACATCAACCGCTTCTTTATCACCATTCACCACATTGATTACACCATCGGGTAGCCCTGCCTCTTGCAGTAACTGTGCAATAAACAGCGTTGATGTTGGATCGCGTTCAGAGGGTTTGAGCACAAAGGTGTTACCACAGGCAATCGCCATCGGGTACATCCACAATGGTACCATCGCCGGGAAGTTAAACGGGGTAATACCGGCTACCACTCCTAGAGGTTGGAACTCGCTCCACGAATCAATACCGGGGCCTACATTACGGCTGTGCTCCCCTTTTAGCAGCTGTGGTACGCCACAGGCGTATTCAACGTTTTCGATACCCCGTTGCAGTTCACCCATTGCGTCATGATGAATCTTGCCGTGCTCTTCACCAATTAATTCACAAATTTTATCAGCGTGCTGTTCTAGTAAGGCTTTAAAGCGAAACATCACTTGGGCACGCTTAGCCGGTGGCGTGTTACGCCATGCGGGGAAGGCTCGTTGCGCCGCGGCAATTGCCTGCTCGACAGTATCAACGGTGGCGAGTGCTACTTGTTTAGTCGCCTCCCCTGTAGAAGGGTTGTACACCTCTTGGGTTCGGGTTGCGTTGGTGTGTAGTTTTCCGTCGATCAGATGGCCAATAATTGTCATGTTAGATCCTCTGTATTCTTATTGTATCAAGGGGGTTAGTCTAGCTCGTTAATAGAGTCGCCTAGAGCGTTAATCAGACGATCAATCTCGTCAATTTCAACGGTAAATGGCAAGCCTAGCTGAATAGTGTCGCCGCCGTAGCGTACGTAAAAGCCTTTTTCCCAGCACTTCATCGCAATTTGATAAGGACGCAGTGCAGGCTCACCCGGTGCTGATTCAATAGTGAGTGCCCCTGCTAGGCCGTAATTGCGAATATCTGTCACATATTGGGTATTCTTCAAGCTGTGAAGCATCTCCTGAAACTGAGGTGCTACGCTGTTTACGCGCTCGATTAGTTTGTCTGTTTGCAAAATATCAAGAGCTGCCAACCCCGCTGCACAAGCAACCGGGTGTGCAGAATAGGTGTAGCCATGCGGGAGTTCGAGCATGTAGTCAGGGCCGCCCGTTTCCATAAAGGTGTCGTAAATCGTTTGTTTTGCAACCACAGCGCCCATAGGTACAACGCCATTGGTTAGCTGTTTAGCCATAGTCATCATATCAGGCGTTACACCGAACGCTTCGGCACCCGTATTAGCCCCCATACGTCCAAAAGCGGTAATTACTTCGTCAAAAATCAACAAGATATCGTGCTTATCGCATAATTCACGTAAACGTTTTAAATAACCTTGTGGGGGTGGAATAACTCCCGCAGAACCAGCCATTGGCTCGACAATCACCGCAGCTATGTTTGAGGCATCGTGAATCGCAATCAGGCTTTCCAGCTCATCTGCCAAGTGAGCCCCCGTTTTCGGCATCCCTTTTACAAAGCGGTTCTCTTCCAACATGGTATGGGGTAAATGGATAGCATCAATACCTGAGCCATACAAGGCGCGGTTTGGGCCAATACCGCCAACGCTGATGCCACCAAAGTTCACGCCGTGATAGCCTTTAGCGCGACCTATTAAACGCGTTTTACTTGCTTGGCCTTTTTTGCGCCAGTAAGCACGGGCGATTTTCAGTGCAGTATCAACGGATTCTGAACCTGAGCCTGCAAAGAATACCCGGTTTAATCCTTCCGGCATCAGCTCGGTAATACGATGAGCCAACTCAAAGGCTTTAGGGTGGCCAAACTGGAAAGCTGGCGAGTAGTCTAATTCGCGTACCTGCTTACTGACCGCTTCGGCAATTTCGGGGCGACTATGACCTGCGCCACACGTCCACAGACCCGACAAACCATCAAAGATCTGTCTGCCATCAGCGGCTGTGTAGTAATGCCCTTCTGCCGAGACGATCATACGTGGGTTTTGCTTGAATTCCCGGTTGCCGGTAAAGGGCATCCAGTAGGCTTCTAGCTGTTGTGCTGAGAGTCCTGTTTGTGCCAATGTTTCATTTTTATTATTCATGTACCACCTCATCAATTCTGTCGTATTGATCTATCGATACAATCCATTATGAAGGGCTTTTAATTGAGTTAAATTCAAATGTTCTGACGTTCTGTTTAGCAGTTACTTAACTATCAATCGTGCAATTGCTATCCGCTCAGATGATCCAGCTGTTAAGCAACCAACCTCCGCCGATCAACATCATAAACAACACCAACGCCAGCAATATCGGCTTTGTACCGGCTTCTCGAAGCAAACACCAGCGGGTTTGCATACCGAGAGCGGCCATCGCTAATGCGAGCAGAAACTGGCTAAGCAGCGCGGCATTTTGCTTTAGTAGCAAAGGTACTTCCCATAGTGAGTTAATCGCTGCCATCGCGATAAAACCCAGTACAAACCAGGGGATTACGAATGTCGTCCCTCCCTGCTCAACCGTTTGGTTATGTCGGGTAAGTATGCTCCCTAAAATCAATACAAAAGGTGCGAGCAACATGACGCGAATCAGCTTAGTAATCACCGCGTGGTTTAGCGCGTCTGGGCTAATGGACTGTCCGGCTGCAACGGCTTGTGCGACTTCATGCACTGTACTGCCGATATAGATGCCAAACAACGCATCACTCATGCCGGCGTAAGGAAAAATAAACGGGTAACTGAACATGGCTAAAGTGCCAAAGATCACTACCGTAGCCACTGCCACCGTTACCTGTTGCTGTTTGGCCTTAAGTGTAGAATCTGTGGCAAGGATAGCGGCAGCACCGCAAATCGCACTACCAGCAGAGATCAGTATCACCACATCCCGTGGTAAACCCAACCAGCGAATGCCAACCCACAGCCCCATTATGATAACCATGCTGATGATGCAGATATTTAATATCACCGCTTGCCAGCCAACCGCCGCAATCTGCTGAAAGCTCAAACTTAAACCAAACAGAATAATCCCAAATCGCAAGCAGCGCTGTTGGCAGAATCGCGTCGCCTTTTGACCCAAAATATCCGGTGTCGATTGCCAGATATGACCTGCCATAATGCCTAGTAAAATAGCCAGCACCAATGTACTTAAACCTATCTGCGCAAACCAAGGTAGCGATGCAAGTTGCATCGCCATCATAGCAATACCGACAAGTAGCAATAAGCGTGACATAGCGTTTCCTCAACACTGGGTGACTGAATAGGCTAAGATCTTCCGCTTATTTTATTTATAAGTATAATGGATATATTTAATGTAATTGATTAGATAAATTAAACTATGAGCCTCTCTATCCGCCAACTAAAAGTGTTTGAAGCCACCGCTCGCCTTCAACGGCTCACATTGGCAGCAGATGAACAAGCGCTAAGCCAATCGGCTGCCAGCCAATCCCTTAAAGAGTTAGAGCAAACACTCAATTGCCCTTTATTTATGCGTGTAGGTCGTGAGTTACAAATCACAGATGCGGGGTTAGATTTATTACCTAAAGTCCGGCAACTTTTGGGAGTACTTCAACAGATTGAAAACCCCAGCAGCGAGCAATATCAGGGAACATTACGAATCGCGGCCAGCGTTACCATCGCGTGTTACTTACTGCCTAAATTGATTGCTGACTTCTTGCAGGATTACCCTGCGGTTATCCCTGATATTCAGATCGCCAATACACAAACAGTAATCAGCCAGCTGGAGAAAGGTCAGGCACATGTGGGGTTGATTGAAGGCCCCGCATCCGCCACTTCATTAACTATCACGCCGTGGATAGAGGATCAATTGTCCCTTTTTTGCCATCCAGAGCACCCTCTTTCACATGCTGGTTTTATCGCAGTAGAGGAGATACCTCACTATCGGTGGATCCTCAGAGAAACAGGTTCAGGCACCCGGAATGTATTCGACCAAGCACTTCAGCAAGCGGGAGGCCATATACAAAGCCACTTATCGCTCAACCGCCAAGAGGCTATTAAACAGTCAGTACGCGCAGGTTTAGGGATCGGCTGTTTATCCCACATGGCAATTCAAGAAGAGTTAGACGCGGGCCAGCTTACACACCTTCGTTCGCCGCTCAATCTTAACCGGCGTTTGTCGATTGTAACCAATCCTACACCGCATCCGCTTGGTTTAGCATTCATAGAACGTCTGAAGCTATTCTAGGTTTTTGTCAAAAAATTAATTCGTCATCATGTTGTCATCTTGCCGTCACTCAATCTTCATACGAAAGATAAATAATTTCGTTCGAAATAAATTGAGTGATGAGTTCGAGCATGATGCAGCTTTCAGAACGGCAGGAAATAATTCTTCAACGGCTTCGGGATGAAGGCGGTACATTATCAAGTGCCGTTATTACCGATCTATTTGATGTTTCTATACAAACAATACGAAAAGACCTGAATGACCTGAGTGATTTAGGCTTGGTTAAGCGTGTGCATGGTGGTATCACACTCCCTGTACAAAGCCACAACCTGTCGTTCAATAACCGACAAATTATCAACCTGAAAGCCAAACAAGCGATTGCTCAAAAAGTAGCGGCCAACATTCCTGAAGGTTCAAGTCTCTTTTTAGGGATTGGCACAACACCTCAAGAAATAGCACGGGCACTACTTGGTCACAATCACTTAACAGTGGTAACGAATAATCTCAATGCGGCTATCACCCTTTGCCAAAATGCCAATATAGAAACCTACTTATGCGGCGGAAAGCTGCGCCCTTCCGATCAGGATTTGATGGGAGAGGACGCCACGCGATTTCTGCGCAAGTTCCAAGTGAATTTCGGGATTTTTGGCGTCGGCGGCTTAGCAGAAAATGGTGCGCTTCTGGATTTTTCTCCAGAAGAGTCACATATTTCATCGGCCATTATGGATAACAGTGAGCATCGTATTCTGGTTGCAGATAAAAGCAAGTATCTGCGTAGCGCACCTATTAAAACTGCCATGCTCAGTGATATTGATAGCTTCTATATTGACCATATTCCTAATGATCTGCGCCCTGTTTGTGAGGCCTCTTCGATTGATGTCATCGAGTGCCTAACAGGAGCACTATCATGAGTTTTTTAACTATTCAGGGTTTATCTAAGCAATTTGCTAACGATTATGTCGTAGATGATGTCAATTTTGATGTCCAACAAGGTGAGTTTATTGCGCTGCTTGGCCCATCAGGCTGCGGAAAATCAACCACACTGAAAATGATCGCAGGGCTAGAAACCCCAACAAAGGGGCAGATCTTTTTAAACAATAAAGAGATTACGCACGTTAGTCCGGGAAAGCGTCAGCTATCTATGGTGTTTCAATCCTATGCTCTTTTTCCTCATCTTACGGTACGGGAAAATATTCTATTTGGTTTAAAGGCCCGTAGTGTTGCAACCGCTGAACAACGTAAACGCCTATCTCACGCGGTTGATCTGGTAGGACTTGGCGATCAGTTGACTAAGAAACCCTCTCAGCTTTCAGGGGGGCAATGCCAAAGAGTCGCACTGGCGAGAGCCATTGTCTCCCAAGCCCCACTTTGTCTGATGGATGAACCACTCTCTAATCTTGATGCAAAACTACGCAACGAGATGCGAACAGAGATTCGCGCTTTACAGAAGCAGCTAGGTTTAACCGTGCTCTACGTCACCCATGATCAAGTAGAGGCCATGAGTATGGCGGATAGGATATTGCTACTTAATGCAGGCCAGATTGAGCAGATAGGCACGCCCAAAGCGCTTTATAACGAGCCGGCCAGTCAATTTGTTGCCAACTTTATCGGCCACCCACCGATGAACCTCATACATAAAGAGCATGTCAGCGTAGGCATTCGCCCGGAGCATATTCATCTACAACAGCAAGCAACGAGCACCCCTAATGCCCATGTCGTACTTTGTGATTATCAGGGTGCTGATACCTTGATTACCGTAGATTACCGGGGGAAGTTACTGCTGCTGAGTCTACCGGGGCATCATCTACTACCCGAAAAGCACCCACTCAATATCGGCTGGAAACCTCAGCATGAGCATCATTTTTCATTAAAAACCGGCCTGCGTGTGGAGAATCCGCATCTGGCTGTCGCACTAGAAGCTCGACCAAGAGATCCTCAAACCTACCAACCGAAGGAATTTTCTTATGTTTAATTGTGGCAAAAAGCGTTTGTTGGCAGCCGTACTAGCAACGGCAGTATCCAGTGTTGCACAGGCAAAAACCGAATTAACCATGTACTACCCCGTTGCTGTGGGTGGGGCGCTTACCAAAGTGGTTGACGCTATTATTGCCGATTTTGAAACACAAAATCCCGATATTGATGTCACAGCCATTTATGCAGGTAACTATAACGATGCACGCGTAAAAGCATTAGCTGCCTTACAAAGTGGGCAACCGGCACAACTGTCAGTTATGTTCTCAATCGATGTCCATGAATTGATGGATCTTGATGCGATTGTTCCATTCGATGAAGTGGTAACGAGTGCCGAAGACAAAGCCTGGTTACAAAGCTTTTATCCTGCACTTATGAAAAATGGCCAAGTAAATGGCAAAACATGGGGCGTGCCATTCCAGCGCTCTACCATTGTTATGTATTACAACAAGGATATGTTTCGCGAAGCGGGCCTCAATCCTGACAATGCGCCAGCCACATGGGCAGAGTTGGTTAGTATGGGTAAAAAGCTCACAAAACACGATGCAAGTGGCCAAACAACCCAATGGGGGGCAATGATCCCATCGACGGGTTACCCCTACTGGATGTTTGGTGCATTAGCCAAACAAAACAGCCAAGTGCTGATGAACCAAGCAGGGACTGAAACCTATTTTGATAAGCCCGAAGTGGTAGAAGCCTTAGCATTTTGGAAGTCATTGGGATCAGAACACAAAATTATGCCTGAGGGCACGATTGAATGGGGTACGCTGCGTCAAAACTTTCTTGAGCAGAAAACAGCCATTATGTGGCACTCAACCGGTAACCTAACTAGCGTTAAGAAAAATGCTACGTTTGATTTTGGTGTATCCATGCTTCCTGCAAACACAGAGATGGGTTCACCAACAGGGGGCGGTAACTTCTACCTGTTCAAAAAATCTACGCCAGAAGAGCGCCAAGCAGCATTGAAATTAGTGAAGTTTATGACTGCCCCAGAACAAGCCGCGAAATGGAGCATAGAAACCGGCTACATGGGCGTAAGTCCTGCCTCTTATAATACGGAAGCTCTGAAAAACTATGTGAAAAGCTTCCCACCTGCTGCGGTTGCTCGCGACCAACTCGAGCATGCAACAGCAGAGCTTGCTACTCATCAAGCTGGTCGTGTTCGTAAACTGCTGGACGATGCTATTCAGTCAACACTGACTAATCAGCAATCTGCTGAAGAGGCTTTAAAGTCTGCTCAGAAACAAGCTGATCGCATTCTGAAACGTTACAAGTAATTTAAGCCGATGGAAATAGGCGTCGTTTACGGCGCCTATTCTTTAGTCTGTCATCGAGAGTTATTGGTTAATCACCATGAGTCGAAACCAACAAATATACGCTTGGCTGCTACTTCTACCTGCGCTTTCATTACTGGCCGCCTTTACCCATATTCCTATGATTACCACGTTTTGGCGGAGTTTTACATCCTCCGGTATGCAAAATAATACGGGATTTACATGGGAGAATTATCGTTATCTTTATGAGGATGATGTGTTTTGGCAGGTGTTATCTAATAGCCTTTGGTATGCCGCTATTACTGTGCCCGTATCAATGTTTTTGGCACTAGGGATGGCGCTCTGGGTCAATAGCAAGATCCGCGGTAAAAGCATACTCCGTCTTGCGTACTTTACACCAACCATCCTACCTATGATCTCTGTTGCCAACATTTGGTTATTTTTCTATACACCCGAAATTGGTCTCTTCAATGAGCTACTCAGTTGGTTCGGCCACCGTGGCTATAATTGGCTGGGGGATCCAGATCTCAGCTTATATAGCTTGATGTTCATGACCATTTGGAAAGAAGCGGGGTTTTTCATGATTTTTTACCTTGCAGCCCTTCAGACAATAAGCCCTGACCTTTACCAAGCCGCTTCCATCGAAGGCGCGAGCCGTTGGACTAACTTGCGTAGAATCACCTTACCTTTGCTCATGCCAACCACGTTATTCGTATTAGTAAATGCTTTTTTAAACGCATTCAAACTGGTAGATCACCTTTTTATTCTTACCAAAGGTGGCCCCAATAACGCGAGTAATCTGCTGCTCTACTACATCTATGAGAACGCTTTTAGCTTTTTTGATACAGCTTATGCCGCCGTATTAACCGTAGTCCTGTTAATCATATTGATTGCACTTGCCGCACTCCAATTTGGCGTGATCGAACGTCGCGTTCACTACCGTTGAGATTGATCATGTTTACTAAAGTTACTCCTCTTCTTAATCATACAGCGAGTGGCCTCTCTACACTGTTTGCTTGGCTGCTTGGGATTTTTTGGATATTCCCTCTGATTTATGCACTCTGGGCTGCTATTCATCCCCCTGAATATGCCACCCGATTCGCCTTGAGCGCCCCACTCTCTATGGAGAATTTCCATGCCGCATGGGAGCAAGCTCCTTTTGTTAGCTATATGCTAAATACCATGGCTATCACACTGTTGATTTTGGTCTTTCAATTAGTGCTTTGCACTTTAGCTGGCTATGCTTTGGCTAGAATCCGTTTTCGGGGACGAGGTTTGGTGTTCGCTTTAATTTTGATGCAGCTGATGATCGTCCCTGAAATCCTGATTGTCGAAAACTACCAAACGCTTGCATCGCTGCAAGCCATAGATACGTACATTGGGGTCGGGTTACCCTATTTAGCCAGTGCTTTTGGTATCTTTTTACTTCGCCAAACATTCAAAACGATACCGCAAGAGCTTGAAGATGCTGCAAGAATAGAAGGGTGTTCTAATCTTCAAATTATTTGGAAAGTCTATGTTCCTCTTGCTAAACCGACGTACTTAGCCTTTTCTTTGGTATCGATTAGTTATCATTGGAATAACTTTCTCTGGCCGCTTGTGGCTACAAATACCGAAAATAGCCGCCCTCTCACCGTTGGAATGGCTATTTTTGGTGCCCCAGAGTCCGGCGTAGATTGGTCGGTTATTTCTGCAGGTACGCTCATATCCGTTGCTCCCTTACTGATCGTTTTTTTGGTTTTCCAGCGTCAGTTTGTACAGTCTTTTATGCGGGCTGGAGTTAAATAATATGAATATTTTGAGCTGGAATATACAGGCAACAAAAGGCTGCGACGGAGTCTATAACTCACAACGAATAATTGATGAAATCAAACAATGCGAGCAACTTGATGTTGTCTGCTTACAGGAGTTATCAAGATTCTTCCCAGATATGGGGAATATTGATCAGTTATCAGTACTACAAGAGGCGTTCCCAGACTATGAGGCGGTTTGGTCTGCGGCCATAAGCTGGCGCCAGAATGGCAGGCACAGAAAGGAGTTTGGGAATCTCACTCTGGTGAAGCAACCGCTTTTGGAAGACTATCACCTTCACACATTACCTTGGCCACCGGCTCAAGGGCTATGGCAAATGCCAAGAACCGCCATAGAAACACTGATTCGAGTCGATCGTGGTTTTCTTCGTATCATTAATACCCATTTGGCTTACCACAATCCTGTAGAGCGCCAACTGCAGTTAGGTTATCTCAGCGCTCTCAACCAACGAGCCATTGCACGATCCTTATCTACTAATGCCACAGCTACCTTTGGTTGCTATGCCCCAGCCCCTTCTACTAATGCCACAATACTCTGTGGGGACTTAAATATAGCATCAGATTCCGGGGAGTATCGGGATTTTATATCCACAGCAGATTGGGTGGATTGCTGGCAACATTTGAACTGCTCAAATGACGCTCGAACACCAACGTGCGGCTGCTTTGATCACCAACAGTGGCCACAAGGCCCGCATTGCCGTGACTACTTTCTCATCACGTGCGGATTTGAGCACTATCTGAAGTCCATGCACATAAATACACAAACAGACGCTTCAGACCACCAGCCTATCATGCTAAGGATAGATATTTGATGATAAATTTTGCCACTATGCGCAAACAACTTTTGCCATTACCAGATCAATTCGAGAGACCAATCAAGGTGCTCTTCACTGATGTTGATGACACACTGACATGGGAAGGCAAGCTCCCTGTGGAAACCTTTGTCGCCCTTCAACAACTTAAAGATGCAGGCGTTATTGTTGTGCCAGTTACGGGAGCCTGCGCGGGATGGTGCGATTGCATAGTACGTACTTGGCCGGTAGATTTTGTGATTGGTGAGAATGGCAGTTTTTGGATGACACGAGACGCCTCTGGTCTTGTCACTCGACACTTTCGAGAAACGCTTATTGATAGAGAGCAAAATATCGAACATCTTCACTTCCTCGGTGAGACGCTTAAACGTAACTTCCCTGATATCAGTTATACTCAAGACCAACCGTTTAGATTGACTGACATTGCCTTTGATATCGGTCAACAGGTCCAGGTTGAGCGATCGATAGCTCAAGCAGCAACGCAATGGTTACTGGAGCAAGGAGTGTCTGCAAAACTTAGCTCAATACATATTAACGCTTGGATTGGCAGTTATAATAAAGCCGATACAGCCAAAGCTTGGTTAGAGACTACATATCCTGATTTATCTCTAGAGCAATGCATCTTTATTGGTGATTCCCCCAATGATGAGTCAATGTTTGAACACTTCCCAGTTTCGGTAGGCGTATCCAATATTTCACGCTTTGTAGAACAGATGGAACATACCCCAAACTACATTACCAGCAAACAAGGGGGCTACGGTTTTATAGAGCTAGCTAAAACCCTGCTAAATGATCCAAGCACGTTACCTAGAGCTTTAAATACGCTAATCAAATGAGTAGAGTGTCTTAAACCCATACAAGGTAGCCTCATTATGCTGAACATGGACTTTTCAAAACACGTCATCATCAATACCCATGAGATGGATTGGCTACCCAGCCCTGCAAAAGGAGTTGAGCGAAAACCTCTTGCTAGGGAGGATAAAGAATCCGGCCATGCCACGAGTATTGTTAGGTATGCAGCGGGTTCACGTTTTGCCAGCCACCCTCACCCTTTTGGCGAAGAGATACTCGTTCTTGACGGTGTCTTCTCAGATGAAACCGGTGACTACCCCGCTGGCACTTATATTCGCAACCCTCCTGGTAGTAGTCATGCCCCTTTTAGTGAGAATGGATGTACGTTGTTCGTAAAACTAGATCAGTTCCCCCAAGGTGATGATCAAACAGTCAGAGTAGACACTCAATCGACGCCTTGGTTACCCGGACAAGGCGGATTAGAAGTGATGCCTTTGCATAGTTTCGAAGGTGAGCATACCGCATTGGTTAGATGGCCAGAGAATGAGCGTTTCCTTCCCCATCGACATTTTGGTGGAGAGGAGATTCTGGTGTTATCGGGCACCTTTAGAGACGAACACGGAGACTACCCTACACTGACTTGGCTACGTAGCCCCCATATGAGTGAGCACTACCCTTTTGTGAAAGAAGAAACCATTATTTGGGTAAAAACGGGGCACCTACCGGTTGTTTAGCGAGTAAACCTCAACACTGTTACGTCCATTGTTTTTAGCCACATAAAGTGCCGTATCCGCATGGTCAAACAGGTCATTAAACTCCGTACTGGTTGAGGCCACGCCGATACTGACCGTAAGAATACCGCCATGCTGAGAATACACATGCTCAATGCGTTCATCCATAATACGCTGGATAATCTTCTCAGCCGTAATTTTTGCTCCCTCAAGGGAAGTGAAGGGCAAAAGCACTGCGATCTCTTCACCGCCATAACGGGCGACAAAATCTGTTTTTCGGGTTAGTACACTTTTTATTGCTTGGGCAACTTTAAACAGTGCATCATCACCCTTTTCATGGCCGTAATGATCGTTATAGTCTTTAAAATGGTCTACATCGATGATTAGTAATGAAACGATATTTTGAGAGCGCTTAGCACAATCTACAATACTCAGAAAGCGTTCTTCGTAAGCACGCCGGTTAGGTATTTGGGTAAGCGAATCAAGATAGCTAAATTCCATAAGCTTCTTGTTGGCAGCATCCAGCTTGGCGATGTACTCTTTTTTGTCTGAAATGTCTAAATGTGTGCCTATCATTCTGCTTGGCACACCTTCACTTTCCCACTCTATCACTTTTCCGGTGTCATAAACCCATACCCAGCGGCCACATTTATGTTTCATGCGGGTTTCGAAAATATAGTATTCGGTTTTACCGGCCCAGTGCTTTTCTAACAAGCGATTGGACTCTTTAAGATCTTCAGAGTGAGCGTGTTCCATCCATGTATCTATACTCACCTCCCCTAACTCTTCAAGGGTGTAACCGATAATGTTTGCCCAGCGTTCATTGACAGCAAGTGCGCCTGTTTGTACTTGCCAGTCCCATATACCGACCGCAGTAGACTCAATAACAAGCTCTAGCTGTTTTTCATGAAACTCTAATTCCAAAATCCGGGATTCAAGTGTTTTTATTTTATTCTGTAAGGACTCTATCGTATCTATCATTGTCAATAAGTAAGCATCTTCATGCATGAGAGACTAACGATATAACAGTACCATAGTTTTTTTTGACCTCTAAGCTGATATTTAAGTAATAACTAATAAATATTCTAGTAATTGCGAGCTCAAAATAAGCTCGCCCACAAAAGTAGAAGCCCCCATACTGCATAAAGACACAGCATGAGGGCATACATATTAGACTAGATCAAAACGGTCTGCGTTCATCACCTTATTCCATGCGGCAACAAAGTCATGTACAAACTTCTCTCTACTATCATCTTGGGCATATAACTCAGCATAAGCCCGAAGTACGGAGTTAGAACCAAAAATTAGGTCAACTCGCGTTGCTGTCCATATCACCTGATTGGTTTTGCGATCAAGAATCTCATAGAGGTTCTTGCCTGCAGGTTTCCATGTATACGCCATGTCCGTTAGGTTCACAAAGAAGTCGTTTGTTAACGCGCCCTCCCGCTTCGTAAAGACTCCGTGCTTACTGCCTCCATAGTTACAACCAAGTACACGCATGCCTCCGACTAAAGCAGTCATTTCGGGTGCTGTTAGTCCTAGTAATTGAGTACGATCTAACAGTAGCTCTTCGGCGCTGACAACATAGTCTTTTTTCAACCAGTTACGGTAGCCATCAGCAACCGGTTCTAGCACCTCAAAGGATTCAGTATCAGTCATTTCATCCGTTGCATCGCCACGCCCGGGGGCAAACGGCACGGTGATATCAAAGCCTGCAGCCTTCGCCGCTTGTTCTATAGCCACATTACCTGAAAGGACAATAACATCCGCTATACTAACGCCGTTTTTCACTGCAATAGGCTCAAGTACCGCTAATACTCTGCTGAGTCGTTCAGGTTCGTTGCCTTGCCAATCTTTTTGTGGCGCTAAGCGAATACGAGCACCATTAGCACCACCGCGTTTATCTGAACCACGGAACGTTCGTGCACTGTCCCACGCTGTGGCTATTCGATCACTGATGCTTAAATCACTGGCAGTAATCTGCGCTTTTACTGCCTCTACATCGTATTGGTCGTTACCTGCAGGAACAGGGTCTTGCCAAATCAGTGACTCCGGCGGCACGTCAGGGCCGATATAGCGTGATTTTGGCCCCATATCACGATGGGTTAATTTGAACCATGCACGGGCAAAGACTTCAGAAAAGTAGGCTGGATCTTTATAAAAGCGTTCAGAAATCTTGCGATATTCCGGGTCCATTTTCATCGCCATATCGGCATCGGTCATGATCGGATTATGGCGAATATTCGGGTCTTCGACATCAACCGGCTTATCTTCATCCTTAATATCAATAGGTTCCCATTGCCATGCACCTGCTGGGCTCTTTTTAAGCTCCCACTCATAATTCAACAGCAACTGAAAGTAGCCGTTGTCCCACTGCGTCGGATGGGTTGTCCATGCGCCCTCAATACCACTGGTGACGGTATCCCGACCGATACCTCGTTTGGTTTTGTTGAGCCAGCCAAAACCTTGATCCTCTATTTCGGCACCTTCTGGTTCAGCACCTAATAACGCAGCATCACCATTACCATGCGCTTTACCAACGGTATGGCCGCCTGCTGTCAGCGCCACGGTTTCTTCATCATCCATTGCCATACGTGCAAAGGTTACACGTACATCATGAGCAGTTTTCAGTGGGTCAGGCTTACCATCCACCCCTTCTGGGTTTACATAAATCAGGCCCATCATCACCGCAGCGAGTGGGTTTTCCAGATCACGCTCGCCTGAGTAACGACTCCCTTCGCTGTCACTAGGTGCTAGCCACTCTTTTTCAGATCCCCAATAGGTGTCTTTTTCAGGGTGCCAGATATCTTCTCGACCAAAAGCAAAACCGTAGGTTTTTAGCCCCATCGACTCATAAGCGATAGTTCCTGCATAAGCGATCAAGTCAGCCCAGCTCAGCTTATTGCCGTACTTACGTTTGATTGGCCAAAGCAAACGACGCGCTTTATCTAAATTGCCGTTATCCGGCCATGAATTTAGGGGAGCGAAACGTTGGCTGCCGGAGCCTGCACCACCTCGACCATCAGCAATGCGATAGGTACCTGCCGCATGCCAAGACATACGAATCATTAAGCCGCCGTAATGCCCCCAGTCGGCTGGCCACCACTCTTGGCTATCTGTCATCAACGCAGTGAGATCTGCCTTGAGTGCTTCGAAATCAAGGGTTTTAACCGCTTCTTGATAGTTGAAATCTTCCCCCAGCGGGTTAGTTTTGCGGTCATGTTGATGCAGGATGTCTAAATTGAGGGTCTTAGGCCACCACTCCATATTTGACATCCCTATCTCTGTTGCACCGCCATGCATAACAGGGCATTTGTTGTTTGACATGGTTATCTCCTGATCGGTTGTGTCGCTGTTAGTTAAGCCACCTGGCTGGTACAAACGAGTATTGATCGAACCTGCAAACTAAGAAAATCGTTTATCTTTATGAGTCTAATAGATCTGTGCTATTGACTGCTTTCTTTTTCAGCCTTAAGAAATGGATTTACAAATTCCAGAATAACTTTTAACGGTAATTTCCATGCATCATGCTCGTTGTAGCGTCCTGCAAAGCTGACGACAACGGTACGACTCTGAGGAGCAATCGTCAGACGTTGTCCGCCATTGCCGAATCCAGCTACCCAAGTCGGTGGTAAGTTGTCGGGCGCTAGCCACCACTGAAAGCCATAGCGCAAGCCATCTAAAGTTGCGCTGGGGGTTAGCATCGCTTCAATCCAGCTTGTCGGGGCGATTTGCTGCCCATTAAACAGCCCTTTATTCGCTACAAGCTGTCCAATTTTTGCTAAATCATGGGTGGTTAGCCGTAAACCTGAAGCGGCAGAGGGTTCTCCATCCCGTCCACCGACCCATTCATAACGGCTAATACCCAAAGGTTTAAACAGCTTCTGATTTGCATATTCATCCAAAGGTATTCCTGCACCCTTCGATATTAAGCGGCCGATAATCGCGGTTGCGCCACCATTATAGGTCCACCAGCCTCCAGGCGTATTAACCATGGGCCGATCTAATACAAAGCGATAGCGATCCTTAGCCATTTCCATTGCTATCTCGCTATTCTTTGGGTCGCTATAGGGTAAGTCTTCATTCCACTGCGTCCCCATTTTCATCGACAAGGCATGGCGAATTAAAATCGCGCGCCTATCAGGGTCTTCAGCAAGATCAGGATACTCTGGAAACTGTGCAAGTAATGGCTCATCTATCGAAGGGACTATCCCTTCGGCAAGGGCAATGCCGTACAACAGGCCTACAACGCTCTTAGTGACGGAACGTAAATCATGCAACGTATCAGGGCCATGCTTTACTTCACCTAGTGGATCGCCCCAGCGCTGATCTTCACCCGTAAAATAGGCTTCACTGAGTACTTTGCCATCCCGCATAACTAAAACACTATGCAGACCCGATAATTCACCTGATGCATACGCAGCCTGTAATTTTTCTTCCATGGTATTAGTCTCTGCCCAGGCGCCCGTTGTCGTTAAACTCAATGTGATAGCAAGGTTGCAACAAAGTGTTCGTAAATTACACATTTTTCTTCCTAAATGATTTTTGCCGATTAGACACTGCCTTCTTTCTCGATAACGAGAATTCGAGCCTCTCCTATTGGGTGCGCTACATGCTCAGTCCCTACGCAAGAATAGGGTTAAGATTTATTCTGATAGATCCGCTCAAATCCTGACTCGTTAAAGCCATTCATTCGTTTCTCTCCCACTAGGATAACGGGAACACCCTTGCCATTAAGCTTGTCATACTGGGATTTTGCACGAGCGTCTTTTTCAATATCGTACTCAACAAAAGCGATATTGTTCTTTTTAAAGTACGCACGGGCTTTTTTGCAGTAACCACACCACGAGGTAGAGTACATGACGACTTTTTCATCAGACACAGCTTTGGGGTTAGACGCTGATGAAACTGCATACGCATTGCTTGATCTCTCAAGCTTAATGCCTGTTTGGGTGAAGGTATTAACTTTGAATGTTTCTGCAGCCGTTGTTGCAGGTTTACGATCACTGTAGTGAACACGCCCGTTGGCATCTGTCCATTTGTAGATATCTGCCTGAGCATGTAAAGATGCAAACAGGAGTATGGTGGTAATAGCTTTGAACTTCATAGTGTTTCCATCCAATGGAGTTTAGGGCTTAGGCTAACATCCCTTAGCCTTTAGTATCGAGCTTTTCTTGCGCCTCGATGACTGAAAGTTCCCTCCTGACCCAAATGATAACTTTGCGAGCGCCGGCACCCAATGCCATCCTTGGCTTTTTAAATCGCTTTATTCCGGCACGACTAAGTTGCCATCCTCTATCGTAATGAGATCGAGTGCCATTACGTTAATATCAGGCAGATCGGCTTGCTGTAAGTTACCTACGGGTGCGTGTGCATTGACGACTTGGCTGGGGGGTAAAATCGTACCATTAGTCAGATGCTCATACATCAGATCCATGGCTTGCTTAAAGTAGTAATCGATCGGTACATAGTTCATTCCTACGCTTGCATAGAGTTGGTTCAATGAATCCAAATGTTGAGAGTTTTTTACCTCATAATAACGAAGCTTGCTATCAGCTCCCTCTTTTTGCTGATTGAGCACATAGTATGGGCGAGATGAGTGATTCACCGGTATGAGCGCATCGCTGCGTCCATGAACAATAATGGTTGGCTTACCTTGCAGATCACCGTTTGCCTTAACTTCCTCTATACCTTGTTTTAAACGTACATGTAGTGGATTTGCGGCGTTCATATAGAGGTCATACCAACACAGTGCGCCTTCGGCGTTGTAGTCTGCGGTTCCATTGTTTGAGCTAGCAAGTATTTGAAGCGTAGGCCCTCCCATTGCGTCATCTTTTATTAGATAGATATTGGAGGTTCTGGGAATACCATTACTGGTCGCAGATAGTGTTGCCACTGTATCATTAATCCCCGGTGTAAGCGTCCCCGTTGGTACGTGAGCCATGCTGACATGACATAAGCTATCGACAACAGAGCTTCTCGTATAGGCATTACCATAGGTAGCCAGTAATGACTGGAACAGATCGATGCCTGCATAACCGACCAGTAGTTTGTTTGATTCTGGCAGAAAGCCTGCTGCATTAAGTTTGGCTTGGGCTTGTGTGCCCTCCTCTTCGTAGGTGCCATCGGTCAATAACCCCGCAGCAACGAGTGCATCACAACGAGGTTCAACGCTACCACGAAGTTCAGCAAAGAGCGCTCCAGCATTCTCCGGTGCCTTACTTGCACAAGCAGCGTATAGCTCTGCCAATGCAAAGTACTCATAGGCTGGTTTACTGTGATCCATCACAACAGAGTCGCCCATTTTAATACTAAAAGGCTCAGTAGCAGGCTTAGGGTTGATATTAGGTTCACCTACGACAACAGCATCAATCAAAGACTCGCTATCCTGCTCTGCGGCCCTAATAGCGGCTGCACCGCCATTCGATACGCTGGCAGCGATTACAAGCGTATTATCTGGTGTGATCGTTTCGGCGTAAGTTTCATTAAGTTGCTGAAACGCAAACTTAATTGCCTGTAATGTATGAAGCCCCCAATCCTTTTCTATGTTCTTCTGGGAATGCGCATGTTTAAACGCATACCGATTTGGATTCGCTGCAATAAACTCCTCTAGCTGTACAGCAGTGGGCAAAGTCACACCGGCATATTCCTCACTAGGGCTGGTCACATTAGATTGTGTTGGCACACGAAAGCTCAATTCCGCTTCACTATTCAAACCAAGCGGTTCCATTTGCAAACCAAAGCCTTTTTTCTGGCTCAGATCAACAGCCCCCGTCCCTTTATTAGCATCGGTATAGGCAATAGCACAGCCTTTTTCTAACCCCCAACTTCCAGAAGTTGCCACTGCACCATAAACGCCACGTGAACCTGAAGAAGCCGCAGCTACAATACAAGGTGCTTTGGGGTTGAAACTATCAGGGATTTGCACCATTAACGTTGCGCGATTAAGCCCTTCACCAACAAAAGCTAAATATTCCTTTCCAGCAAAGGTAGTATCATCCATAGGGCCATAAATACGCCCAAATCCTCCGGCATCGGTCTTATCAACCAACGCCGTATAGTTGAGATACAACGTATGGCGGCGTAGTTCTTCCTTTGTTGGGTTCATCGGATCAGCATAGCTGGGGCCAGAGCCTTGAATACCGGTCAGACCCAACGCAGCCAAGAGCCCATCAGTTACGCCATCGTAACTGTTGGAGATCACCTCACCCAGCTTGAGCGGTATGGTTGCAGGAGGGTTGGTATTGCTGTTTTTACTGTTATTACAGCCACCCAATATAAGTAAAGCACCGGTAATGGGCACACCCATATATATCCATGGTTTTGAGAATTGCATCAGAAATCCACCTCAGTTTTTGTTTTTGTTTTAAGGTTTGCGCAGATAGATAAGCGCTGGATAATAGAATGCAGGAAACAAGCCTATAAAAAATTATTATTTAAAATTAACAATTTATAAAAAATTAATCATGAAAAGTGTCTGATATATGTCAGGCTAAAAATACATGAATGTACAAAACAAGACAGACATTAACAGAAAGAAAAAAGGCAGCCACCTCGGCTGCCTAAACTACTACTAAGGGTTTTCAGGGTGAGGTATTTATGGTGTCGTCACGAGGCCATGACGATCCATTATCTCCTCTATTTCCGGTAAGCTGGCTGGATCATCAATAGTAGAAGGTACTGAGTACTCATGACCATCCGCTATCTGACGTAGCAACTTACGCAGAATCTTGCCAGAACGCGTTTTCGGTAAACGCTGCACAACCACTGCTTTTCTAAAGCAAGCAACAGCGCCAATCTCTTTACGCACCATGGCCACTAATTCGGTCTCAAGCTCTGACTCGTCTACCTCAACACCATTTTTGATAAGCACAAAGCCTACCGGTTGCTGGCCTTTAAGTGGGTCATTAACGCCAATTACACAGCACTCGGCCACTGCTGGATGTCCAGCAACAATCTCTTCCATCTCGCCCGTTGATAGACGGTGCCCAGCAACGTTGATGACATCATCGGTGCGGCCCATGATGAAGACATAGCCCTCTTCATCTTTATATCCACCATCACCTGTTGAGTAATAACCTGGGAACTCCGTCAAATAGCCTGTCCGAAAACGCTCATGATCACCCCACACCGTTGGTAAACAACTTGGTGGTAATGGCAATTTCATCGCGATATTACCCTGCTCACCGGCTGCAAGCTCATTGCCTTCAGAATCAAGAATTTGCACATTGAAGCCTGGCATAGGTACCGTTGAAGAACCCGGCTTAGGCTCTAACATTTCGATGCCCGTCAGGTTACCGCAAATAGCCCAACCCGTTTCAGTTTGCCACCAGTGATCAATAACCGGCTTACCGACCGTATCTTTTGTCCAATGGTAGGTGGGCGGATCAAGGCGCTCACCTGCCATAAAAATAGTTTGTAATGCTGAAAGATCATAAGGCTTGAGTAATTCTGAGTCGGGGTCTTCTTTGCGAATCGCGCGAAAAGCCGTTGGTGCTGCAAATAGCGCTTTGACTTTATACTCTTCACAAACACGCCAGAATGCACCCGCATCCGGTGTTTTAATCGGCTTACCTTCGTAAACAACCGTAGTACAACCCGCCAGCAACGGCGCGTAAACAATATAGGAGTGACCGACAACCCAACCTACATCAGAGGCAGCCCAGAAAACTTCGCCGGGCTCCATGTTGTAGATTGCTTTCATGCTGTATTTTAGTGCAACTGCATGACCGCCATTATCACGAACAACCCCTTTAGGTTTGCCTGTCGTACCAGATGTGTAGAGAATATAAAGGGGATCAGTTCCTTTGACCGCCACACAATCGGCAGGTTCCGCTTTTGACATAGCTTCAACCCAATCTACATCACGCCCTTCAATCAGTTCGGCTTTGACTTGCGGACGTTGGAATACGATGCAACTGCTCGGTTGGTGTGCGGACTTTTGGATTGCTTCATCAAGCATGGGCTTATACGGCAGTACTTTTGCTATTTCGATACCGCATGATGCAGTAACCACAACTTTAGGCTCTGCATCATCAATACGAACAGCCAATTCATGCGGGGCAAAACCGCCAAACACAACGGAATGGATTGCGCCTAAACGTGCTACGCCTAACATAGCGATAACCGCTTCTGGAATCATAGGCATGTAGATAACGACACGATCACCTTTCTCTACACCTTGCGCCTTTAACACGCCGGCAAACTTTGCAACTTCATCACGCAGCTCTTGGTAGGTATAACGCTTTTTGGTATCCGTAACGGGAGAATCAAAGATGAGCGCGTCCTGATCTGCACGGCCATTTTCTACATGGTGGTCCAACGCCAGATAAGCTGTATTCATTTCGCCATCTGCAAACCAGCGGTAAATGCCATTTTCATCTTGGCTGAGAACCGTTTCAGGTTTTTTAAACCAATCAATCGCTTCGGCTTTTTCACCCCAGAATAGTTCTGGTGTTTCAACTGACTTCTTATACTCTGCTTGGTAGGACATAGCACGGGCCCTTTTGCTTGTGGTTAATTTTCAGGACTACGTCAATTGGGTCTTTTATAATTATTGTTGACACTCAACCCTGTTGGATTCAGCTACTTTAACCAAAACCCTAGTGAATTTAACTAAGACATAAGGCGAATATGGCCTAAAAGTGCTGTTTTTAGTGAAAAATCACCTTTTATATAAAATACCAAAATCACAGATTGTCGACAATCTTGTCGTTTCGTATAGGTATTAGGTCTTATTCGAGGCACAAAAAAACCGCCTTCGGCGGTTTTTCGTAACACTAATGCTTAATTAACGATTATCTTCTTGTACCGGTATGGCATTCTTTATACCTGTCAGCACATTGCGCGCATGTAACTCATCGTCCGTGGCACCCGCACCACCATCCGCTTTAGCGTTTTCGAAATAGCACAGTGTCGGCTGATGATCATTCACCTCTTGCTCATCTAACTGTACATAAGCAGCAATGATTAATAGATCACCTTTGCTGGCCCTGTGAGCTGCAGCCCCATTAACCGAGATAATCCCGCTATTAGCTTCTGCACTGATAGCATAGGTCGTAAAGCGCTCGCCATTATTAATGTTGTAGATGTGAATCATCTCATATTCACGAATACCAGACTTTTCCAGTAATACACTATCAATCGCACAAGAGCCTTCATAATGAAGTTCAGCGTGCGTCACCGTTACTCGGTGTAACTTCGCTTTAAGAAATGTTTGCAGCATAACTCGTCAAAACCTACGTTTATTAGCATCTGGCCGAATCTACTATTCAGCGCAGTAAACGGCGCATTCTATCACTTCATATTCCGAATCCCACGTAAATTGACTAGCCATTCGTCTCAGTCTACGAATTAATTGGTATTTTTATGAGGGTAATTCATCCGTAATTGAAATCATCTCAGGAAAACTCATAGCAAATTGGATTATCATTAGCTCCTTTGTAACGGTATTGGGTAAGTAGTTCATGGCACAGACACTCGCACAGCAACTAAAGACAGCGCTGAAACAACGCATCATGATCCTTGATGGCGGCATGGGGACAATGATTCAGGGCTATGGTCTTGAAGAAGCAGACTACCGAGGCGAGCGTTTTGCAGACTGGCATTGTGATGTTAAGGGTAACAACGACCTGCTGGTGCTATCACAGCCTGACATCATTAAAGCAATTCATCGTGAGTATCTTGATGCAGGCGCAGATATTCTCGAAACCAATACCTTTAATGCCACCACCATTGCCATGGCTGATTACGAGATGGAATCTCTCAGCCGTGAAATCAACGTAGCCGCGGCCCGACTCGCCCGCGAGGTGTGTGATGCCGTTACTGCCGAAACGCCTGACAAGCCGCGCTATGTCGCGGGCGTGCTTGGCCCAACCAATCGCACCTGCTCTATCTCCCCAGATGTCAATGATCCTGGATTTCGTAACGTCACCTTTGATGCTCTCGTTAAAGCCTACTACGAATCTACCGATGGTTTAGTTGAGGGCGGCGCAGACATCATTCTGATCGAAACCATTTTCGACACACTGAATGCCAAAGCTGCTATTTATGCGGTTGAGCAATACTTTGATGACAAAGGCATCCGACTACCCGTTATGCTGTCAGGCACCATTACCGATGCCTCCGGTCGTACCTTGTCAGGCCAAACCACAGAAGCCTTTTGGAATTCGGTACGTCACGCCGACCCCATATCTATCGGCTTGAACTGTGCTTTAGGCCCTAAAGAACTACGCCAATATATAGAAGAGCTGTCCCGTATTGCTCAGTGCCATGTTTCAGCGCATCCAAACGCCGGTTTGCCGAATGCCTTTGGTGAGTATGACGAATCCCCTGAAGAGATGGCCAAAGAGATCAGCGAGTGGGCAGCATCTGGATTTTTAAATATAGTCGGTGGCTGTTGCGGTACCACACCCGATCATATTCGAGTGATCAGAGAAGCGGTCGAGCAACACGCACCGCGCACGATTCCTGAATTGCCTGTTGAAGCGCGTTTAGCAGGCCTTGAGCCTATGAATATTGGCGCCGATACGCTATTCGTTAACGTCGGGGAACGTACCAATGTCACCGGTTCAGCTATCTTTAAACGCCTGATAAAAGAAGGCGATTACGAAACAGCATTGGATGTGGCTCGCCAGCAAGTAGAAAACGGCGCACAGATCATTGATATCAATATGGATGAAGGGATGCTGGATGCGGAAGCAGCCATGGTGCGCTTCCTGAATCTGATCGCTTCTGAGCCTGATATCTCACGTGTCCCCATTATGATCGACTCCTCCAAATGGGAGGTGCTCGAAGCGGGTCTTAAGTGCATTCAGGGCAAAGGGGTCGTCAACTCCATCTCCATGAAAGAAGGTGTTGAGAAATTTAAAGAACAAGCCAAGTTAGTTAGACGTTACGGTGCTGCCGTTATCGTTATGGCATTTGATGAAGTAGGCCAAGCTGACACCTGCGCTCGTAAGATCGAGATCTGTGAAAAATCCTACCGTATTCTAGTGGATGAGGTAGGCTTTCCACCTGAAGATATTATTTTCGACCCTAACATATTCGCTGTAGCAACCGGCATCGAAGAGCACAACAACTACGCGGTCGACTTTATCGAAGCAACCGGCTGGATCAAGAAAAACCTGCCTTATGCGAAGATTTCTGGCGGTGTCTCTAACGTATCCTTCTCTTTTAGAGGCAACAACCCAGTCCGTGAAGCGATTCATTGCGTCTTTCTTTATCATGCTATTCAACAAGGCATGGATATGGGTATCGTCAACGCAGGCCAGCTGGCAATCTACGATGACCTGCCCGAAGAGCTTCGCGAACTGGTTGAAGATGTCGTACAGAATCGCCGCGATGACGCGACAGAACGCCTCTTAGAGGTTGCCGAAAAATATCGAGGTGACGGTAACGCTCAAGAAGCGCCCGAAGCACAAGAGTGGCGCAGCTGGGAGGTTAACCAGCGACTGGCCCACGCTTTAGTTAAAGGTATCACTGAGTTTATCGATGACGATGTAGAAGAAGCCCGCCAAGCCTTCGAGCGCCCGATTCAGGTTATCGAGGGTCCATTGATGGATGGTATGGGCATCGTCGGCGACTTGTTCGGCTCCGGCAAAATGTTTCTGCCTCAAGTGGTAAAATCTGCCCGCGTTATGAAAAAAGCGGTCGCCTATTTAATGCCTTTTATTGAGGCTGAAAAAACCGGTAATGAATCCAGCTCTGCTGGCAAAGTCGTGATGGCAACCGTAAAAGGTGATGTACATGATATCGGTAAGAATATTGTTGGCGTGGTCCTCCAGTGCAACAACTTCGAAATCATTGATCTGGGTGTGATGGTTTCGGCGGAGAAAATTCTAACCACCGCCCGGGAAGAGAATGCCGACCTGATTGGTCTGTCTGGCCTTATCACTCCCTCACTCGATGAGATGGTCCATGTTGCTAAAGAGATGGAGCGCCAAGGCTTTAATATTCCTTTGATGATTGGCGGTGCAACAACCTCAAAAGCCCATACAGCCGTGAAGATCGACCCCGCCTACAAGCGTGACCAAGTGGTCCATGTGACCAACGCATCTCGTGCTGTTGGTGTTGCATCCGCTCTGCTTTCAAAAGAAAGAAAAGCCAATTATGTCAAAGAGATACAAGACGAATATAAAGCAGTACGAGAACGGCATTTAGCGCGCCAGAATGAGAAACGCCGTGTTTCACTTGATGCAGCTAGAGCTAACAAATATCAAATTGACTGGGACAACTATACGCCGCCTGCGCCTAAGCAATTAGGTATTCATGTGATTGACGACCTAGATCTAAATATACTACGTGACTACATTGACTGGAGTCCGTTCTTCCATTCATGGGAGTTAGCGGGCCGATACCCACGCATCCTTACCGATGAAGTAATTGGTGAAGAAGCCACTAAGCTATTCGCTGATGCTCAAGTCATGCTAGACGATCTCATTAACAACAAAAAACTCAAAGCAAAAGCCGTATACGGGCTATTCCCTGCTAATAGCGTGGGAGATGACGATATAGAGCTTTATACCGACGATACCCGCAGTGAAGTACTGATGACGCTCCATCACCTTCGCCAGCAAACTGAAAAAATCGCCGGCAAAGCCCACATGTGCCTGACAGATTTTATTGCGCCAAAATCCAGCGGCAAAGCTGATTACTACGGTGCATTCGCCGTCACTGCCGGCATTGGCGTTGATGAACTGGTGGCAGTTTATGACGCAGACCACGACGACTATCACAGCATCATGGTCAAAGCATTAGCAGACCGCTTAGCTGAGGCGTTTGCTGAATATCTGCACGCGGTTGTGCGTAAGGAAACTTGGGGCTATGCAGCAGATGAAACCTTAGATAACGAAGCGCTGATTCGAGAAAAATACCAAGGTATACGCCCTGCCCCTGGCTACCCAGCTTGTCCCGACCATACAGAGAAAGGCTTGCTGTGGAAGCTGCTGGATGTGGAAAATCGCGTTGGTATTAGCATTACTGAATCCTACGCCATGCTACCTACAGCCGCTGTCAGTGGCTGGTATTTTAGCCATCCAGAGTCTCAATATTTTGGGGTAGCTAAAATCAGCGAAGACCAAGTAGAAAGCTATGCGAAACGTACCGGTATGGAGATGCAAGTCGCCGAGCGCTGGTTAGCACCTAACCTAGGATATGAGCCTGAAGAGGGTTAAACTGATTAAGAGGCTGTTTAGACTCCTTTAAACGGCCTCTTAAACGACTTATTATTCGACGGTTACGCGAACATTAATGGACTTATACGTTGGTGTTCCACAGTCATCAGCTACACTTTCCAGTGGGACTAAAGGGTTGGTCTCTGGATAATAGGCAGCAATACATCCCTTGGGAATCTGATAATTGACCACTTTGAAACCACTGACGTTACGATTTATTCCATCGTTGCTTACGGTTGATATTGTCACTTTATCGCCATCAGATAATCCTAAGTTTTCAATATCTGCTTCATTCATAAAGAGAACACGGCGCTCGCCTGATATCCCCCGATAACGGTCATCCATACCATAAATGCTGGTATTGTATTGATCATGTGAGCGTAATGTTTGTAACGTTAGAATGTCTTCACTTACCTCGTCCCGACACGGCGGCAGAGGGTCATCAGAAAAGCAAGCTTTTCTGCTTGGTGTGTCCCATATTCGCTCGGCGGCAAGGTTCTGCAAATGAAACCCTCTACCCTGCTCTATACGCTTGTTATAACCCTTAAATCCGGGTATCACCGACTCAATTTCATCACGAATCCGTGAGTAATCATCGGAAAACGCGTTCCAGTTAATCTTTTCACTCCCAAGCGCTGCTTGGGCAATGCCTGCCACGATTGCCGTTTCAGATCGCAGCAACGGCGAGGCTGGATCATTTTGCCCTCGGGAACTATGCACCATACTCATAGAATCCTCTACGGTAATACACTGCTCCCCTGATGCTTGATGATCCACTTCGGTGCGCCCCAAACAAGGCAGGATTAAAGCGTGCTTACCCGTTATGACATGGCTGCGATTGAGTTTGGTACTGATATGTACGGTTAAGTCACACTGGCTAAGTGCTTTATAGATTCGATCCGTATCGGGCGTTGCGGCTGCAAAATTACCTCCAAGCCCGATAAACAGTTTTGCTTTTCCATCCAGCATGGCACGAATAGACTCAACGGTATTCATCCCGGCTTTTTTAGGGGTAGTAAAGGCATATCGCTGATCAAGGGCGGCTAGGAACGCTTGCGATGGATGCTCATTGATCCCCACGGTTCGATTACCTTGCACATTTGAATGTCCGCGCACAGGACAAGCTCCCGCACCAGGCTTACCGATATTGCCTTTTAATAACAACACATTGACCAATTCTCGAACAGTAGCCACCGAATGGCGATGTTGGGTAATGCCCATCGCCCATGTAAAAATCACCTTTTTGCTGTTTGCATAGATATTCACCATCGTCTCAATATCCTCTATCGAGAGACCACTTTGTTTAGTGATCACCTCCCAAGGGGTCGCTTTGACGACGGATTGGTAAGCTTCAAATCCTTGGCAATGCTCAGCGATAAAGGCTTGATCAATAGCTGAACTATCGGTTTCTGACCTTTCTAGCAACCGTTTTGCAATACCACGGGCGATTGCCATGTCGCCGCCTAACTTGGGTGTGAAATACTGTTGGCTGATGGTTGTGCTGCTGGCAATTAGCATCTCTTTAGGGCTTTGAGGGTCAGAGAAACGCTGTAAACCACGCTCTTTCAAGGTATTTATTGCTACAACTTTGGCACCTCTAATCGATGCTTTACGTAGTGTTGCCAACATTCTTGGATGGTTAGTGCCGGGGTTCTGGCCAAATACAAAGATGGCATCTGCCTTTTCAAAATCCTCCATGATCACTGTTCCTTTACCGGTGCCGATACTGCGGGTCAGGCCAACACCAGACGCTTCGTGGCACATATTGGAACAATCGGGAAAGTTATTCGTGCCATATGCGCGCCCAAACAACTGATACAGATAAGCGGCTTCGTTACTGGCTCGGCCTGAGGTATAAAAGAGTGCTTCATCTGGATGATTAAGCTGGTTTAAATGCGAGGCGATCACAGCAAAAGCCTGCTCCCAGCTTACTGGGCGGTAGTAATTATCGACGCCATCATAGAGCATCGGCTCAGTCAAACGACCACTTTTCTCTAAGGAGTGATCATCCCAAAGGCGCAGTTCATCCAATGAATGGCGCGCAAAAAACGCCCTATCGACTCGTTTAGCCGTAGCTTCCCAAGCAATCGCCTTTACACCGTTTTCGCAGAAGTCGATCTTCTTTGCATCAGGCTCATCTCCCCAAGCACACCCCGGGCAATCAAAGCCTCCCGGCTGGTTGGCCTTTAATAAGGTTTTCACACTTTTAACCGCATCTTCACTCTGCATAAGATGCTTTGCAGAGCTCTTTAGTGCCCCCCATCCGCCAGCTGGATGCGCATAAGGGACTTTATTTTTATGAGTATTTGACACGACAAACTCCAAGGATCAGGCAAAGCGTTTCAGGCTTTTTCGCACAAAACAGAATAGGGGCAACTCAACAGAGCGGGCGGATGTAACCGCCATTGTTGTTGGTTGCGAGAGCGTTACTAGTGGTAGAGGGAATGCGCGAATAAGCTTAGCAACAAGATCATGGCTACAGCGGCTGGTAAGCATAATAAACGTATCATCCAAAGGGATATCTGTTTGTAACATAGCTCCCAACAACTTATCCAAAGCGGAGTGACGCCCCACATCTTCTCTAACCCATTGCAGCTCCCCATTAAGGTTAAACAGAGCCGCCCTGTGATACCCGGATGAGCCGAGCATGGTCTGATTCAAAACAGCCTTGGCTGCATAAAGACTATCCCGTTTAGGGAGCGCAAAGGGAGTGTATACGCCGGGTTTTATCCCAAGCTCGGTAGCGGTTTTAAGAGAATCTAGGCCACATAGACCACATCCTGAC